>Ga0182736_1000522_pt1 | contig 56752 bp, 53 predicted proteins | sample eDN5th30CKraftBY_FD_128882 | JGI IMG/M metagenome (GOLD analysis project Ga0182736, IMG submission 128882) | Enriched backyard soil microbial communities from Emeryville, California, USA - eDNA 5th pass 30_C Kraft BY (version 2) (version 2) | ecosystem: Environmental > Terrestrial > Soil >... | reverse complement strand
CAGCGGCAGGCCGAGCGCGCCGGCGGTGCGCTTGGCTTCCACCTTGTCGCCCATGATGCGGATATGCTCGGGCTTGGGGCCGACGAAGATCAGCCCGTGCGCCTCGACAATCTCGGCGAACTGCGCATTCTCGGAAAGAAAGCCATAGCCGGGGTGGATCGCGTCCGCGCCGGAGATTTCGGCAGCCGAGATGATCGCGGGAATGTTGAGATAGCTGTCCTTGGCCGCCGGGGGGCCGATGCAGATTGCTTCGTCCGCAAGGCGCACATGCATGGCGTCGGCGTCCGCAGTGCTGTGCACAGCGACGGTCCTGATGCCCATTTCATGGCAGGCGCGGTGAATGCGCAGGGCGATTTCGCCCCGGTTGGCGATCAGCAGCTTCTCGATGCTCATGATGAATGTCGCCCTTAACCGACGACGACCAGAGGCTGGTCATATTCGACCGGCTGGCCATTTTCGACCAGCAGCGCCTTGACTGTGCCGGCGGACGGCGCGGTGATCGGGTTCATGACTTTCATCGCCTCCACGATCAGCAGCGTCTGGCCGGCTTTCACGGCGTCGCCCACCTTGACGAAAGCCGGGGCGTCCGGCTCGGGCGTCAGGTAGCAGGTGCCGACCATGGGTGATTTGATGGCGCCGGCCAGGTCCGGCACCGCAGGCGCGGCCTCGGCCACGGCGGGGGCCGGTGCCGTAGCGACAGGCGCGGCAGCCATGGCGGGCGCATAGCTGGTGGCCTGCATGGACTGGGTGCGGGCGACGCGAACCTTGCGGTCGCCATCTTCCACCTCGATTTCGGTGAGGTTGGTCGCGTCGAGCATCTCGGCGAGCTGGCGCACGAGCTTGAGGTCCACCTGCATCGCGCCTGCGCTATCGGTCTTGTCGGCCATGATTTGTCCCTTGAAGATCTTGTTCTGGTTTTATGCAATTGCGGGCGGGCCTATTGCCGTTCCGCTTATAAGGCAACAGCTTCCGACCCGATCGCCGGTGCTAATGCCGCGCCGCGGTCAATCCATTTCCAGCGCCGCCTCCAGCGCCAGCATATAGCCGAGCGGCCCGAATCCGGCGATGGAGCCGCGCGCCGCCATGCCCACATAGCTGTGATGGCGAAAGCGCTCGCGCGCCGCCGGGTTGGAGATATGCACCTCGATTACCGGTACGGCGATCGCCTTGATCGCGTCATGCAGCGCCAGCGACGTATGCGTGAAGGCGCCGGCATTGAGGATGACGGCCAGCGCGCCCTCACCGTTGGCCTCGTGCAGCCAGTCGATCAGATGACCCTCATGGTTGGACTGGCGAAAGTCGATCTCCACATTGGCGCGGCGCGCCTCATCCTCCATGCGGTCGGCAATATCGTCCAATGTGTCATAGCCGTAAATCTCCGGCTCGCGCGTGCCGAGCAGGTTGAGGTTGGGGCCATTGAAGACGAAGATTTTCCTGGGGGATGCCATGGGCTACCCTGTCCTTTTGGTTGCGAGCCTTTATCTCATCCCTATATGGCGGGCGGGACGGCTCTCAAAGCGAAAGGTGCAAACGGGCAATGAGCGTGGACGGGACAATCGGCATCCATGTGAATGGCGAACATCGCCGTGTGCGTGCGGGGTTGTCGATTGCCGACCTCGCCAACGAGCTGGGACTGGCGCCTGAGAAAGTGGCTGTCGAGCGCAATCTGGAGGTGGTGCCGCGCGCGCTGCTCGCCAATGTGACGGTGGAGGATGGCGACGAGCTGGAGATCGTCCATTTTGTCGGCGGCGGTGATGGGGCCGGAGGCGTGGCGCCGGCGCTGGCGGACGATTGCTGGACCGTAGCGGGCCAGACGTTCCGCTCGCGCCTCATCGTAGGGACGGGCAAATATAAGGATTATGCCCAGAATGCGGCAGCCGTGGCAGCATCGGGCGCGGATATGGTCACCGTGGCCGTGCGGCGCGTCAATGTGACCGACCCCAAGGCACCGATGCTGACCGATTTTATCGACCCCAAACGCATCACCTATCTGCCCAACACCGCCGGCTGTTTCACCGCCGAAGAGGCGATCCGTACGCTGCGGCTGGCGCGCGAGGCGGGTGGCTGGGAGTTGGTGAAGCTGGAAGTGCTCGGCGAGGCACGCACGCTTTATCCGGATATGGTGGAAACGATCCGCGCGACGGAAATCCTTGCCAAAGAGGGCTTCAAGCCGATGGTCTATTGCGTGGACGATCCTATTGCGGCCAAACGTCTGGAAGATGTCGGCGCGGTAGCTATCATGCCGCTGGGCGCGCCAATCGGCTCCGGCCTTGGTATCCAGAACCGGGTGACCATCCGCCTGATCGTGGAAGGCACCAAGCTGCCGGTGATCGTCGATGCCGGGGTTGGCACGGCCTCGGATGCGGCAATCGCGATGGAACTGGGCAGCACCGGCGTCCTCATGAACACGGCCATTGCCGAGGCGCGCGATCCGGTGCTGATGGCCGGCGCGATGAAGGCGGCGGTCGAGGGCGGGCGCATGGCCTATCTCGCCGGTCGCATGGGCCGGCGTATGTATGCCGATCCATCCAGTCCGCTCGCTGGCCTGATCTGAAGCCCGGACAGCCGCGCCGCTCGTCGCAGGGCAAGGAACCTCTCGCGGTGCGGTTCGTTCTCTCTCATGAACCGGCCGGTGGGTTCGGCCGGAATGCATGATGGAGAGAATTTATGGGTGAAATGACCGACAAGGCCAAAGGTCTTGCCAATCAGGCCGCCGGCAAAATCAAGAAGGTGCAAGGGGACGTGATGAACGACCCTGCCAAAAAAGCCGAAGGCGCGGCGCAGGATCTGAAGGGCAAGGCCCAGAAGGCGAAAGGCGCCGTCAAAGGTGCGCTTGGCGACAATGTCTGAGCCGGCTCTCAATCTTTCAATTTCCGGTCTGTCGCGTCGATCATATTTGATCTAGCGACGGGCCCGAAACGGGCCGCCCGGCTGCATGCGGGGTGGCCCTGTTTTTTGTCGGATGCGCGGCGTCTGTCCGGCTTTGTCGCTGATCGCAGCGCGGATCATGTTGCCCGTCATGCATTCAGCGGGGCTGGCGGCAACGTCGTATCTGGCTCTCTGACATGAGCCTTCCCTGCCACTTCCAGCCGATCTTACAGGTTTGACCGGGCCGCGCCCGCACCTTATGGCCTGCGCCATCATTGCTGATCCGTGCAGGGAGTCGTTCATGAAGAAGCTCTATCCCGATGCCAGCGCCGCGCTCGACGGCCTCCTCTTTGATGGCATGACGATCTGCGCCGGAGGTTTTGGGCTGTGCGGCATTCCCGAACGGTTGATCGATGCGATCCGCGCGTCCGGCGTGAAGGATCTCACCGTCGCGTCCAACAATGCCGGCATCGACAATGAGGGTCTCGGCAAGCTCCTGCGTACCCGCCAGATCAAGAAGATGATCAGCTCCTATGTTGGTGAAAACAAGGAGTTTGAGCGGCAATATCTCGCCGGCGAACTGGAGGTGGAGTTCTGCCCGCAAGGCACGCTGGCCGAGCGCTGCCGGGCCGGCGGAGCCGGCATTCCGGGCTTTTACACCAAAACCGGTGTCGGCACGCTGGTGGCCGAGGGCAAGGAGACGAAGGTCTTCGACGGGCAGGAATATGTGCTGGAGCGCGGCATCGTCGCGGATCTTTCGATCATCAAGGGCTGGAAGGCCGATGAGAGCGGCAATCTCATCTTCCGCAAGACGGCGCGCAACTTCAATCACCCGATGGCGACGGCCGGCAAGGTCTGCGTGGCTGAAGTGGAGGAGGTGGTGCCCACTGGCAGCCTCGATCCGGACGCGATCCATTTGCCCGGCATCTACGTGAATCGCCTGATCCTTGGCGCGCCTTATGAAAAGAAGATCGAGTTCCGAACGGTGCGTGAAAGGGAGGTCGCATAATGGCCTGGAATCGCGATGAAATGGCCGCCCGCGCTGCACGCGAACTGCAGGACGGCTTCTATGTCAATCTCGGCATCGGCATCCCGACGCTGGTGGCGAACCATGTGCCCGCCGGCGTCGAAGTGACGTTGCAATCGGAAAACGGCCTGCTCGGCATCGGTCCCTTCCCATATGAGGATGAGATTGACGCCGATCTGATCAACGCCGGCAAGCAGACGGTCAGCGAAGCGCCCAACTCGGCCTATTTTTCGAGTGCGGACAGCTTCGCGATGATCCGTGGCGGCCATATCGATCTGGCCGTGCTGGGCGCGATGGAAGTGAGCGAGACGGGCGATATCGCCAACTGGATGATCCCCGGCAAGATGATCAAGGGCATGGGCGGCGCCATGGACCTCGTCGCCGGCGTCAAGAAGATCATCGTGGTGATGGAGCATGTCGCCAAGAATGGCGGGCCCAAATTCATCCCCGAATGCACCTTGCCGCTCACCGGCCGTAACGTGGTGGATATGATCGTGACCGACCTGTGCGTGTTCCAGCGCGCCGATCATGATTCGCCTTTCCGTCTCGTCGAACTGGCGCCGGGCGTGACGGCGGAAGAGGTCGTCGCCAGGACGACGGCAGCCTATGAGGTCGCGCTGGCGGTCGCCTGATCGCAGCGGGGTAAAATTGCGCGCGGGTCTGATGCGCGCTGTGACTCCGGTTCCCGCCGGACGGGCATATGTTAGCCTTTGGCCGGCGGTTTGGCCCACCGTTGGCGAGGCGCGGATAGTCATCGGCAGGTTCGCCGCGACTGGTTGGTGCGCAGCATCGCCCGCCCGGCGATAGCCTGCGTGGGATTCCAGTCTGCAAGGCTCCGTGCATTGTCTTGAGATGACCCGTCATTTTCCCGTTGGCCTTTGACGCCGGCTTGGGCAACAAGGCGCTATAAAACTCTGGGGAGGGGCATGGCTTTCAACATGGTTAAGGAGCGCCCGCGGCTGGCGCTGGTGTTGCTGACGTCCATCGGCGTGATCGGTTTTGTCGACCGAATCATCATGAATGTGCTGGTCGAACCGCTCAAGCTGGAGTTTGCGCTCAGCGATGCGCAGATCGGCATCGTCAACGGACTCGCCTTCGCCGTGCTCAATGTGGGGCTGGGACTGTTCGTGGCCCGCATCGCCGAGCGTAAGCGGCGGCTCACCCTGATCTCGATCGGCACGCTTTTCTGGTCCATCGCGACAGCAGCGTGCGGCATGGCCAATAATTTCGTGCAATTGCTATTGGCGCGCATCGGCGTGGGCGTAGGCGAGGCGGTTGGCCTGCCATCTACCTATTCCGTCGTGTCCGATTATTTTCCACCGGAAAAGCGGGCAACGACAATGTCCGCGCTCAATCTGGCCCCGCCGATCGGCGCTTTTCTGGGGGCAAGCGGCGGCGCACTGGTTGCTCAGCTTTACGGCTGGCGCGCGGCTTTGTTCGTTGCGGCGGTGCCGGGCGTCATTCTGGCGATCCTGCTGACCCTGTTTGTCGCGGAGCCGCAGCGCGGCCGCCATGACGCGCAGAACGACATCAGCGCCGTCCCATCGCTCGGCACGGTGCTCGGACGCTATTTCTCCTGGCCGACAATGCGCCACATGCTGGCCGGATCGACCATCGCCAGCATGGTGGGTTTCGGGCTCAATGCTTTTCTCGCTGCTTATCTCATCCGCCATTTCGGCTTTACGCTGGTCGAGGCGGGGCTGGTATCAGGCCTGGTCGCAAGCCTGCCTTCCACGCTCAGCATTTTGGGCGCGGGCTGGTATTCGGATCGGCTGGCGGCGCGTGGCAACCGGCGCGGCTATGCGCTGATGCCGGCGGTGACTCTGCTCATCTCCGCGCCGCTTTACGCTTTTGCCATCACCCGTGATCAGCCGGCGCTGCTCATCGCACTGGTCGGCCTGTGCGGACTGTTCCAATATACTTATCTGGGGCCCACGCAGGGCACGTTCCAGAACATGCTCAGCGCCCGGATGCGTGCGACCGGCACCGCTTTCACCTCGATGATCTACACGCTGGTAGGCGGCGGTTTCGGACCGCTGTTGCTGGGTGCGATGAGTGACGGTTACGCCGCGAGTGGCACTGCGCCCGGCCTCGCACTGGGGCTGGCCATGGCGACCATGTGCATCTTCTATCTGTGGGCGGCCTTTCATTACTGGCGCGCTTCCCGCAGCATTGAAGCGGACTTTGCGCGCCCAATATAGGGCTTTCCCCTCACGCGCCGCGGCGCTAGTGCGATGAGATTATGACGAAAGCCCGTACACTTTACGAGAAAATCTGGGATGCACATGTCGTCGAGACGCGCGACGACGGCACCTGCCTTGTCTATATCGACCGTCACCTCGTGCATGAGGTGACGAGCCCGCAAGCCTTTGAAGGGCTGCGCCTCGCCGGGCGCAAGGTCCGCCGCCCGGACCTGACGCTGGCGGTGCCGGATCATAATGTGCCGACCACGCCGCGCCTCGATGCGCAGGGGCGGCGCATCCCCATCGCTAACCCGCAAAGTGCGCAGCAGCTTGCCGCGCTGGAGCGCAATGCGCCGGAATTCGGCATTAAATATTTCGATGCGGTGGCGGCCGAGCAGGGCATCGTCCATGTCGTGGGGCCGGAGCAGGGCTTCACGCTGCCGGGCACCACTCTGGTCTGCGGGGATAGCCACACGGCCGCCCATGGCGCGCTGGGCGCGCTTGCCTTCGGCATCGGCACCAGCGAGGTGGAGCATGTGTTGGCGACGCAGACGCTGCTGCTCAAGCCATCCAAAACCTTCGCCATCGAGGTGGAGGGCACGCTGGGCTACGGCGTTACCGCCAAGGATGTGGTGCTGGCGATCATCGGCCGCACCGGCACGGCGGGCGGTAACGGTCATGTCATCGAATATCGCGGCTCGACCTTCCGCGACATGAGTATCGAGAGCCGGCTGACTGTGGCCAATATGGCGATTGAGGGCGGGGCGCGCTCCGGCCTGTTCGCGCCGGACGAGAAGACATTCGCCTATCTCAAGGGCCGGCCCATGGCGCCGGAGGGTGACGCCTGGGAGCAAGCGCTGGCCTGGTGGAAGACGCTGGTGACGGACGAGGGGGCGCAGTTCGACAAGATATTGCGCCTCGATGCGACCGACATCGCGCCCAACGTCACCTGGGGCACCAGCCCCGAGGATGTGGTGTCGATTACGGACGTGGTGCCGGACCCGGAGAGCTTTGCGGATGCTTCCAAGCGTGCCGCCGCCGCCAAATCGCTCGACTATATGGGGCTGACGGCCGGGCAGCGTATGGAAGATGTGACTGTGGAGCATATCTTCATCGGCAGTTGCACCAACAGCCGTATCGAGGATCTGCGTGCTGCCGCCGCTGTGCTCAAGGGCCATCATGTGGCCGATCGCATCAAGCAGGCGCTGGTCGTGCCGGGCTCCGGGCTCGTCAAGCGGCAGGCCGAGGCGGAGGGGCTGGACCGTATCTTCATCGAGGCCGGTTTCGAGTGGCGCGAACCGGGCTGCTCCATGTGTCTGGGCATGAACCCGGACCGGGTGCCGAGCGGCGAGCGCTGCGCGTCGACCAGTAATCGCAACTTCATGGGCCGACAGGGACCCGGTGCGCGCACGCATCTCGTCTCGCCGGTGATGGCCGCCGCCGCTGCAATCAAGGGTCGACTTGCGGATGTTCGCGACCTAATGGGGAATGAACAAGGTTAAAGGGGCCGCATGAAGCAGATCTTCTGGATTCTGGTGTTTGGCGCGATTGGCAGCGCCGCCATGGCTGTCGGGCTGGGGCAGGCGCAGGATAATCAGGCCGCACGGATCAGTCGCTGAGCATCGCCCGGCAAGGGCGGGCAAGCTGGCAATGAGGCGGACGCTTGCGGCATGACGCCGCGCCAGTTGTCGGCATGATGGCGTGTGGTCCGCTCGCCCGCGGGAGAAACTTGACGCGCCCCTCGCCATGGGCCACGAGCAATGGTGATATGAGCCACTGCCCTGTTTTTCCGGAGGCATAGAGATGGACCCCGTTTCCCGCGTCGAAGGGCGCGCCTATCCGTTCGGCATGAAGAATGTCGATACCGATATCATCATTCCCGCCGAATGGCTGAAGACGATCAGCCGCACCGGCCTTGGCAAGGGGGCGTTCGAGGCGCTGCGCAAGGAGCCGGGCAATGTCTTTGAAGACCCGCGCTATGCCGGCGCGCCGATCATCATCGCGGGCGATAATTTCGGCTGCGGGTCAAGCCGCGAACATGCCGCATGGGCCCTGCTCGATATGGGCGTGAAGGCGGTGATCGCGCCGAGCTTCTCGGACATTTTCTCTGGCAATGCCTTCAAGAACGGTATTCTGACCGTCGTGCTGCCGCAGGCGGCGATCGATCGACTGATGGAGGTCGCGTCGACCGATCCGATCAATATCGACCTGGAACATCAAACGGTGACGACCCCGTTTCAGGATCGCTTCACCTTCGAGATCGATCCGTTCCGCAAGGAATGTCTGATCGGCGGGCTGGATGAGATCGGCCTTACCATGGCGCGGGCAAAGGCGATCGCGGCGTTTGAGGACGGCGATGCGGAGCGGCGGCCATGGCTGGTTCCGCAAGCCGCCTGATCGCGCGAATTTCCGGGGGGCCGCGTTGCCATTGCGGCGCCTTCTTCCTAAGTAAACGAACCAATTGACCGAGAGAAAAGGGCATATCGCCATGACCAGCTTCGACGATCGCGGAAAAGCGTTCGAGACGAAATATGCCAGAGATCAGGAGATGGTCTTTCGCATCGCGGCCCGGCGCAACCGCCTGCTGGGCGAGTGGGCTGCCAGCCTGATGGGGCTGACCAGCGAGGAGACGGACGCCTATGCCAAGGCCGTCGTTCAGGCTGATTTCGAGGAAGCGGGCGATGAGGATGTGATCCGCAAGGTGCTGGGCGATCTCGTCTCGGCCGGTGTCGAGACTGATGAACAGCAGATCCGCACCGCGCTCAGTGAGAAGGCGGTCGAGGCGCGCCGCCAGTTCATGCAGGAATAGCATCATGGCCATGGCTGCTGAAGATATCGAGGCCTTGATCCTCGCGGGCATTCCCGATGCGCAGGTCCGCATCACCGATCTTGCCGGTGACGGCGATCATTATGCCGCCCATGTCGTCTCGGAGAGCTTTCGCGGCATGAGCCGGCTCGCCCAGCAGCGCGCCGTCTATGCCGCGCTCGGGGAGCGGATGGGCAACGAACTCCACGCCTTGCAACTGACCACCGCCGTCCCCAACTCATAAGGCGATGACGTATTTTCGGGGTGCGACGAGTGCCGTGCCCATTTCGGAGACCGACGATGACCGATACTGCCCACGCCCGCATTCAGGACCTTGTTAGCAAGAACGACGTGGTCCTGTTTATGAAAGGCACGCCGCTCTTTCCGCAATGCGGTTTTTCCAGCCGTGCGGTGGCGATCCTGGATCGGATCGGCGTGGCTTATGAGAGCCTTGACGTGTTGCAGGATCAGGAGGTCCGGCAGGGCATCAAGAGCTTCTCCGACTGGCCGACCATCCCGCAGCTCTATGTGAAGGGTGAGTTTCTCGGCGGATCGGACATCATGATGGAAATGTATGAAGCCGGCGAGCTTCAACAGCTTCTGGCGCCGCAAGCCGCCTCCAGCGCAGACTGACCTGACGCGGACGCCATGGGGAGCGTGGCCGACACCAGCCCCCGGCGAGCCTCGAAAACCGGCATCGGGTCCGCTGCCGATACCGCCGCAACTGGAATGGTGATGCGCCTCTCGCCGCTTATATGCCGCGTGCTGGCCCCCAATCCGTCGCCATTCACCTATAGCGGCACCCAAAGCTATCTGGTGGGGAAGACGGACGTGGCGGTAATCGATCCCGGCCCGGCCGATGAGCGCCATCTTGCCGCTCTGATCGCCGCAATTGGCAACCGGCCGGTGCGCGCGATCATGTGCACCCACACCCATCGCGATCATAGCCCGGCCGCCCGGCCGCTGGCCGAACGGACCGGCGCCCCGATCATAGGCTGCGCGCCATTGACGCTGGAGGATGATGGTCCGCGTGCGGATGCCGCGTTCGATCCGGACTATCGGCCGGACAAGGTGTTGCAGGATGGTGAGCAGGTGCGCGGCGCAGGCTGGGCGCTGACAGCGGTGGCGACGCCCGGCCACACGTCCAACCATCTTTGTTTCGCACTGGGCGAGGAGCGCGCGCTTTTCTCCGGCGATCATGTCATGGGCTGGTCGACCAGCGTCGTCTCGCCGCCCGATGGCGATATGGGCGATTATCTCGCTTCGCTGGAACGGCTGATTGCCCGGGACGACAATATTTACTACCCGGCCCATGGCGAGCCGATCGAGCGGCCGCAGCGGTTCGTCCGGCAAATGCTTGGCCACCGCAAGATGCGCGAGGGGCAGATATTGCGCCTGCTCGAGCGCTCAGGGCCGTCGGCAATCCCAGCGATGGTGGCGGCCATGTATGCCGGGCTCGATCCGCGCCTCCATGGCGCGGCCAGCCGTTCGGTGGAGGCCCATCTCATCCATCTTGCCGCGCGCGGATTGGTGACGAGCGATGGAGAGTTTTGGGCACGCACCTGACTGTGTGCCATCGGCTGGCGTGCGACCTGTCCGCCCGTGTGTGCCAAGCGATGTCAAGACCGTAAACGAAGTGGGGCGATCTCTTCGATCCACCCCCAAGTCGCCGCGCTTACTGCCCGCGGATGCCGAGCAGCTCGATCGTGAAGAGCAATGTCGCGCCACCCGGAATGGGCCCGGCGCCGCGCGGGCCATAACCCAGGTCGGATGGCACGGCGATTTCGATCGTATCGCCAATGCCCATCATCGGCACGGCCATCTGCCAGGCCGGGATGAGGCCGCCGAGCGGGAAGCTTGCGGGTCGGCCGCGCGTATAGCTGCTGTCAAACTCGGTGCCATCGGTCAGCGTGCCGGCATAATGCAGCGTCACCACATCGGCGATGGTGGGATGTGCGCCGCTGCCATCGCCCTTCACACGGCGCCAGCGCAGCCCGCCATCCATTGATTGCCAGCCATCGGCCGGCTGGAGTTTCGCCAGCGCCAGCATCTGCTGGTTGTGCCAGGCGGCATCCTGCGAGCGATCGGAAAGGGCCGCGCCGGTTTGCGCACCCGTCTGCGTGATGGCGAAACCCGCCCCGCACACCGCCACAATGGCCATTAATCCGGCCAGCTTCTTGCGATTCACAATCTCGTCCTCATGTGGGTCATCGGGGGGCGGCATCACCGCAAATCGATATGTTTGCAACGTGAAAAGGCGATTTTTCGCCCGATCGCGGTATAATCGCCGGGAGGGGCGGCTCCGGGGGGCGGAGAAAGGCGCTTAGAGGTTGATCCGGCGCGCGTCCGGGCCCATTTCCCCCACAAGCATTGGTTACGAGGATTCGAAGATGGATGCACGGGGTGGTATCGGCGGGAGTTTGGCGGGGCTGGATTTGCTCGGCGAGATCGACCGGCTGCGCAAGGAGCGCAATGCCGTCATCCTCGCCCATTATTATCAGAAGCCGCAAATTCAGGATCTGGCGGATTTTGTCGGAGATTCACTGGAACTGTCGCGCAAGGCGGCGGAGACGGACGCCGACGTGATCGCCTTTTGCGGCGTGCGCTTCATGGCGGAGACCGCCAAGATTCTCAGCCCTGAGAAGATCGTGGTGCTGCCGGATATGGACGCGGGGTGCAGTCTGGAAGACAGTTGCCCGCCCGCCCAGTTCAAGGCGTTCCGCGAGGCGCATCCGGACCATATGGCACTGAGCTATATCAACTGCTCGGCCGAGGTGAAGGCGCTCTCCGACATCATCGTCACATCGTCCTCCGCCGAGACGATCCTGGCGCAACTGCCGAAGGACCAGAAAATCATCTTCGGCCCGGACAAGCATCTTGGCGGCTATCTCGCGCGCAAGATGGACCGTGAGATGCTGCTGTGGCCCGGCGTGTGCATCGTCCATGAAAGCTTCAGTGAAACCGAGCTGCTCAAGCTGAAGGCGCAGCATCCTGACGCACCGGTCGCCGCCCACCCGGAGTGTCCCGCCTATATTCTGGACCATGCCGATTATGTCGGCTCGACGAGCGGCATATTGAACTTCGCCAGGACGATGCCGGGCGACACGCTGATCGTGGCGACCGAGCCGCACATCATCCACCAGATGGAGCTGGCGTTGCCCGAGAAGCATTTCATCGGCGCGCCGGGGGCGGACGGGAACTGCAACTGCAATATCTGCCCCTATATGGCGCTCAACACGGTGGAGAAGCTCTATCTCGCCCTGCGTGACCTGCAGCCGCGCATCGAGATGGACGAGGAGCTGCGTCTCGCGGCGAAGAAGAGTCTCGACCGCATGCTGGAGATGGCCAGCGCCACGGTCGGCAAGGGTGATGTGGGCGTGCGAGCCTGAGCCCCGCTGCCCGCGCTGCATGCGGCGGTGCCGGCACAGGCTGCCATGAACGGGGGGATTTGACCGATGGATAAAATGGGCGCCGCTGCCGGCAGTCCGGTGTTGCCCGGCTTCGATCTTGCCGCGTTCGTGGCCGCGACGCTCGCCGAGGATCTGGGTGGCGCGCCGGGAGCGGGCGGGAGGGATGTAACGTCCGAGAGCGTCATTCCCGAGACGGCGATCTTCACGGGGGTGATGGACAGCCGCGATGCCGTCACGGTCGCGGGCCTGCCGATCGCCGAGGCGTTCTTCCGCGCGCTCGATCCCGATGTGGAGATCGCGCTGCTGGTCGCCGAGGGCGAGCAGGTGCCTGCGCGCACGGAACTGATGCGCCTGCGCGGCCGGGCGCGCGCGATGCTCACGGCGGAACGCGCGGCGCTCAACACGGTGCAGCATCTGACCGGCATCGCCACGATGACGCGCGCTTATGTGGACCGGATTGCCGGCACGGGCGCGACACTGCTCGATACGCGCAAGACGATTCCCGGCCTGCGCGTTCTGGAGAAATATGCTACCCGCATGGGCGGCGCCCAGAACCATCGCATGGGTTTGTGGGATGCCGCGATGATCAAGGATAATCACATCGCCGTCGCCGGATCGATCGGCCAAGCGGTCGGTGCGGCCCTGGCAGCCGGGATTGCGCGGATCATCGTGGAGGTCGATCGGATCGATCAGATCGAGCCGGCGATTGCAGCGGGTGCGACCCATTTGCTGCTCGATAATATGCCGCCGGAGATATTGCGCGGCGCGGTGACCCTCGTTGGCGGGCGCGTGCCCACGGAAGCATCGGGCGGCGTGCAGCTGGATACGATCCGGGCGATTGCGGAGACGGGCGTGGATTATATCAGCGTTGGTCGTCTCACCCAGTCGGCACCGGCGGCGGATATCGGCCTTGATTTTACGCAGGGTTGAATAGCCGCGCAGGCTGCGTGAGGCAGTCGGTTTAAGCGTTGCCGGGCCGATCGCCATTCAGAAGATGACGTGCCGAAAAGGTGGATTTTCGCGACCCGGCGCGCAGCGTGCTCACGGCACGTGAGCACCGGAAGCCCGGAAAGACGCCATTTGCAGAACGCCAAGGCTGAATGTCGATCCGCCCTAGCCCTCGATGATGACCGTCTCGGGATGATGCCGGTCGAGATGCTTGCGGATAATCCGCAGATTCTTGCTGTTGGATCGAAAAGCCAGATCGAAGGCATCGCCAATGAGGGGGATCGCGCCGATCGCGGTGTCGATACCGACATTGGCGCTCATGCGGAGCAGTTGCCAGCGCGACATGCCAAGATTGCGCGCTTCCCAGATGATCCATGCCCCCATCGCGGCGGCCAGCAGATCGCCGACCACCGGCACGAGGCCCAGCAATGCGTCAAGGCCGAAGTGAAAGCGCGTGCCCGGCACCACCAGTACCCGTTCGAGCAGATGCTCCATCATCTCGATCCGCTGCCGGATCGAGCGGGCATCGCGGCCGAGGCCGGGTATGGCGTCAAACTGCGCCATCATCGCATCGAGACGGGGCGGCGGTCTGACCATGGCGGTGTCGATCCTTCCTGCGCGGCGGGCTTGAGGAATGAGCCCCTGCTAACCGGCTGATTGCTTGTCAGTTAGGAACGGCGATCAGCTTGTTCAATGGATGAACGCCGCGCGGTGAAAGGGCAAAGCCGGTGAGGCGCCGGCTGGCGAGCGACCAGCGGATCGGCTGGCCGAGCGCGATAAAGCTGCCATAATCCGCGATCAGCCGCTCGGCCTCGCCAAGCAGTCGCGCCTGTTCCGCTGCCGTGTCCGCCTGCCGTGCGGCGGCCAGCAACTCGGACGCCCGCGTGTCGCAGCGCAGGCCGGCCGCGCAATCCAGCCGGCTGAGATACCAGAGCGCGCTGTCGAACGGAGCAACCTCATCGATGAGGACGAAATCGGCGGCGGCGCCTATCGCCACCCGGCTGAGGCGCAGGTCCAGTTCGGCAAAATCACGCGCGAGACGGTGAAACAAGACGGTCGCGCCGGCGCCCTGTGGCAGGGCCACGCGCAGCAGCGGCGGTTCGCCATGGCGGGTGCGCCACTGCTCCATTGCCTGCCGGGCGATCGTCACCCGTGTCTCCCGATTGCTCTCCAGCCAGATCGGCACGGTAGGCGGGCGGTCCAGTTCGAGCGAGCCGGGCAGCGGGTGATTGCGCGTCTGCCATGTCGGCAGACCCAGTGTATTCGCCAGCGCTGTGCGGTCGATCACGCGGGAGAGCGCGTCGCGCACATTGGCATCCGCCAGAAATGCGGACCGTCCGGTGACGGCAAGGCCGAACAGGCCGGAGACGGGATCGATTCGCAGGTCGGTGATGGCGAAACCCGCCGCCGGCACCAGCAGCAGATGCTGGAAGCGCCCCCCAAGCACCAGATCGGTGCGCTTTTCGCGGAAACGCACGAGCGCGCGCGCGCCGCTATTGGCCTGCATGATCCGGTGCCGGGCTGTCGCGGGCTCGCGCTCGCCCTCATCCTGCGGGTCGGCGCTGATATCCATGACCGGGGTCAGGTCGAGGCGATCGCCGTCGCGTTCGGCGCGATAAGGGCCGGTGCCGCTTTTGCCGATGGTGATGGCGAATTGCGGTTGCGCAAGCAGTTGCAGAAAAGCGGGCAGGGCGGCATCCAGCCGGATTTCGATCACCCGGTCGGTCATCGCGCGCACTTCAGGTTTGAGGCCGGCCATCCAGGTCGGGTTGGCGCGGAAGCGTTCGCGCAATCGGCGAGCAACTGTTTCGGCCTTGATCGGCTCGCCGTCTGCCCCGTTGATGCGCTTGAGGCGGAAAATATAGCTTTGTCCGCCGGCCTCCACAATCCAGCTTTCGGCAAGGGCATCCATCACCTCGCCATGCGCATCGAAGCTGAGCAGGCCTTGCGCGATGGCACCAAGCGTGGCTTTGCCTGCCGGGGTGTCGCTCGCCCGCAGCGGGTCCAGCATCTCGCTGCTCGTGCCGATCAGGTCGACCTTGACTGGGCTGTCATCCCTGTCCGCGCTGCATCCGGCAGCGGCAAGCAGCAGGCTCGCAAGCATGAGGTGCCGTATCGAGCGGTTTGCCGCGGTCCGCCAAATCATCCTGTCCGCACCGTTCATATCGTCCAGCCTAGCCCGGCCGGGGGAGGGGGCCAACAACCAATGCGCGCGGTTCGCCTCCATATCGGCAAACCATGGTGCGGACGGCGGGACTTGAACCCGCACTCTCAGCCGAGAAGCAGATTTTAAGTCTGCTGCGTCTACCGATTTCGCCACGTCCGCATCGCGCCGGCTGGCGCTGTCCTTGCCATGGCGCGAGGCCGGTTGCCAGTGCCTTGCGACCGGATTTGATATGAGCCAGCGGGCGGTTCGCCACTGGCCGACCGGAGGGCGTCAGTCGCTCGCGTTGAGGCGAAGGCGCATTTCCTTACCGGGCTTGAAATGCGGCACGCGTTTGGACGGCACGACCACCGCTGCGCCAGTGCGCGGGTTGCGGCCGGTGCGGCCGGCTCTGGCGCGGGTGGTGAAGGCGCCAAAGCCGCGCAGTTCCACGCGCCCGCCTTCGGCCAGCCGGGCGCCGATCGAATCGAATATGATGTCGACAATCCGGTCCACTTCCTGAAGCGTCAGGCCGGGATTGAGCGCCGCCAGCTTCTGCACAAGTTCCGAACGAATCATGATGCATCCTCCCTGTTTGGCCGAGACCTGCCCGACGAATATGCCACTATAGCGGAGAGTTTCCGGCAAACTGCTATTAATCGCGATTCGCCGAAGAGGAGATCCGAATCAAGAAAAATGATTCGGCTATGAAAAGAGCCCGCCGATTGGATGATCGGCGGGCTCCCTGTCTTTCATGCGCGTGCCTTGCAGGCGTTGCGCCGGGCGTCAGTTCTTGCCCTTGAGTGCCTCGCTCAGAATGTCGCCCAGCGATGCGCCGCTATCGGACGAACCATATTGTGCGACGGCCTGCTTCTCTTCGGCGATCTGAAGCGCCTTGATCGAGAAGTTCGGCTTCTTGGAGCGGTCGAAACCGATCACCAGCGCGTCGAACTTCTGGCCGACCTGGAAGCGGTCCGGACGCTGCTCGTCGCGGTCGCGGCCAAGATCGCTGCGCTTGATGAAGCCGGTGACGCCATCGTCGCCCGCCTGCACCTCAAGGCCGCCATCACGCACTTCGAGCACGGTGACGGTGACCGTCTCGTTCTTCTGGATGCCGCCGCCGGTCGAACGGCCTGCGCCGACTGCCGGTGCGCCCTTCTCGAGCTGCTTCATGCCGAGGCTGATGCGCTCCTTCTCGACGTCCACGTCAAGCACGATGGCGGTGACCGTCTCGCCCTTGCGGTGCAGGTTGAGCGCGTCCTCGCCGGAGATGCCCCAGGCGATGTCGGACATGTGGACCATGCCGTCCACGTCGCCGTCGAGGCCAATGAACAGACCGAATTCGGTCGCATTCTTGACTTCGCCTTCGACCTGCGAACCCACCGGGTGACGCTCGGCGAAGTTTTCCCACGGGTTGGACTGGGCCTGCTTGAGGCCGAGGCTGATGCGACGCTTCTCGGCGTCCACCTCGAGCACCAGAACTTCCACTTCCTGGCTCGTCGAAACGATCTTGCCGGGGTGGACGTTCTTCTTGGTCCAGCTCATCTCGGAGACGTGGACCAGGCCTTCGATGCCCGGCTCCAGCTCCACGAACGCACCATATTCGGTGATGTTCGTCACGCGGCCGGTGAGCTTGGCGCCAACCGGATACTTGGCCGATGCGCCTTCCCACGGATCGCTCTCAAGCTGCTTCATGCCGAGGCTGATGCGCTGCGTCTCGCGGTTGATGCGGATGATCTGGACACGGACGGTATCGCCGATGTTGATCATCTCGCTCGGGTGGTTGATCCGCTTGTAGCTGAGATCGGTGACGTGGAGCAGGCCATCGATGCCGCCAAGGTCAACGAACGCACCATAATCGGTGATGTTCTTGACGACGCCCTCGATGATCTGGCCTTCCGTCAGGGTCTGGATGAGGCCGCTGCGCTGCTCGGCGCGGGTCTCTTCCAGGATGGCGCGGCGCGACACGACGATGTTGCCACGGCGACGATCCATCTTGAGGATCTGGAACGGCTGCGGAATGTCCATCAGCGGGGTGACGTCGCGCACCGGGCGGATATCGACCTGCGAGCCGGGCAGGAAGGCCACGGCGCCGTCGAGATCGACGGTGAAGCCGCCCTTGACGCGGCCGAAGATGACGCCCTCGACACGGCTGTTCTCGGCGAACTCGGCTTCCAGCTTGTCCCACGCGGCTTCGCGGCGGGCGCGGTCGCGGCTCAGCATGGCCTCGCCATTGCTGTTCTCGACGCGGTCGACGAACACCTCGACCTCGTCACCGACCTTCAGATCGGCCTTCTGGCCCGGCGCGGCGAATTCACGCAGCTGCACACGGCCTTCGCTCTTGAGACCGACGTCGATGACGGCGAGGTCATTCTCGATTGCGGTGACGGTGCCCTTGACCACGCGGCCTTCAAAGCCGCCCTCGGCGCCGCCAAGTGATTCGTTGAGAAGCGACGCGAAATCGTCGCGGGTGGGGAATGCCGTTGAGGCCATAGAATAAGGTTCCTTCAAGTCATTGCTGGCCAACCGGTTGTCTCCGGTGGTCTTTGGCCAAACCGTCCGCAAGGCCGCATGCCCGGCGGACATTCCGTGCGCGATATATACCAGCGGAACCCCGTTTTTGGAAAAGCAAAAGGGCGCCTCGCCGCGCGAAGCGCCTTGCAGGGCCGCTTATCGGCGGCCTTCCAAGCGTGCATCCACCAGCGCAATCGCGCGCTGAACGGCCGCGCCTATACCCAAATTACTGGTGTCGAGCAAGTCTGCGTCATCCGCCTGCCGGAGCGGCGCGGCGGCACGGCCGCTATCGCGCGCGTCGCGAGCGGCGATTTCGGCCATGACGGCTTCGAGCGGCAGATCGGCCAACTCCGCATGACGGCGCCGTGCGCGCTCCTCCAGGCTGGCGGTGACGAACAATTTGGCATCCGCATCGGGCACGATGACGGTGCCGATGTCGCGCCCGTCGAGCACTGCGCCACCGGGCTGGCGAGCAAAGGCGCGCTGCCGGTCCAGCAAGGCGGCGCGCACTTGGGGGTGACGCGAGACGCGGCTGGCGAGCGGCCCCGCCGCCGCCGAGCGCAAGGCCGGGTCCGCGAGCAGGCTGTCCGGGAAGGCGCAACCGGCGAGCGCATCGTCCGGATCGTCCGGATCGCCACCGGCCTGCGCGACCATGACCCCCACGGCGCGATAGAGCAGCCCGGTGTCGAGCAGCGGCAAGCCATAATGCGCGGCCAGCGCGCTGGCGATGGTGCCCTTGCCGGATGCGGCAGGGCCGTCGACGGCGATAATCATCATCTGGGCTGTGCTTCAGTTGGCGGGACGTTGCATCAGGAAGCCGATCGAATCATATTTCTGCTCCGGCCGGCGCCAGAAGGAGCGCATGAACAGGGCGACGGACGCGCCAAAGCTGTGCCGACGTGGGCGCATGGTAGGTTCTGCCTGAGTGACTCGCTCCGCGATCGTTGTTTCCCAACCGCGCCAGCCTGGATCGAAGTTGCGGACATAGCCCTGATACATTTTTTGTACAGGGACGAAGCCAACCTGTTCCATGATTTGTTGCAAGGATGCCGGCGTGAAGAAATAGATATGGCGGGGGGCATCGAACATTTCCGAAGCAATCGTGAAGGTGCGGAAATGTTCCGAGGCGCAATTGGGCACTTCCACATAGCATAAGCCGCCAGGCCTGGTGAGAGCCAAGGCATTGCGCAGGGCCAGCTTCGGATCGCGGCAATGCTCAAGGGAGTGCGTCATCAGGACCAGGTCGAAGGACCTCTCGGTGATGGCTGCCGGAATAGCCTCGGCGGTGCCGACTTCGACGTTGATCGCGGCTTTGGCGGCATGCGCGCGCGCTGTCGGATCAGGATCGACACCGGTCACCGCAAAGCCCAGCGCCTTGAAGCGAGCAAGATATTTGGCGTCTCCACAGCCAAGGTCGCACACAGTGCCTCCGGCCGGGAGCCGCGCCGCCACCTTTTCGGGAAGAAAGCATTGTTCCCGGTCGAAGATCCAGGCGGCTTTGGTCAGCAACTTGTCCGCGAAGCCAGACGCAATTGGCGGGATGTGACTCGCGCCATCATCATGCGTATAGTAACTGCCAAGTCGATAGAATTCAGGAATGGCGCCGGGGTCCGGCATCGGTGAGAGGACGCCCAGGCTACAGGTGCGACATCGCAACACGGAGCGATAGATCATCGGCGTGTTCTTCTTGGCATCAATTGGCATTGTCAGCCAATTGTCGAGCGGGCCATTGCAGGCATTGCAGCAATATTCCGGTGACATTGCGCTATTCCCTTGTTGGCTCGACGGCCGCCAAGCCGCCTCCATTTATGGAGTCGCGGTCAACCAAGTCAAGATTCTCCGACCGTCCGTCTGCGGTCGCGTTCATGCCCCGCCCCGGAGGGTCTCCAGCAGAGTCGCAAACCCCGGAAAGCTGGTCGCGACCGGGCTCATATCGTCGATGATGAGGCCGCCCGTCGTGTGCAGGCCGGCCACGGCGAAGCTCATGGCGATGCGATGATCGAGCTGCGCGGCGATCGTCGGTTGCAGTTCGCTACCGCCCAGCGGCGCGCCGTCATTGCCGGTGATGAGAAGGCCGTCCGGCTGCTCCTCGATCCGCGCGCCGATCCGCGCGAGGCCGCGTGCCATCAGGGCGAGGCGGTCGGATTCCTTGACGCGCAGTTCATCCAGGCCGCTGGTGCGGGTGACGCCCTTTGCATGCGCGGCAGCAACGAAGAAGACCGGGAACTCGTCAATCATGCTGGGCACGATCGCCGGCGGCACATCGATGCCGGTGAGCTGGCTGTGCCGCGCGACGAGATCGGCGACGGGCTCGCCGCCCACCACGCGCTCGTTGGTGATGGTGAGATCTGCCCCCATCGCCCGCAGCATCTCGAACAGGCCGGCGCGAGTCGGGTTCATGCCGACGTTGGTGACGGTGATGTCCGAGCCCGGCGTGATCAGCGCGGCCACCACGGGGAAGGCGGCCGAGGAAGGGTCTCCCGGCACCTCCAGCACTTGTGGCTTCAGCGCCGCGCCGCCGGTGACGGAAATGATCCGCGTGCCATCCGGCAGCGTCTCGACGTCGAGCGCCGCGCCGAAACCCTTGAGCATCCGTTCGCTATGGTCGCGCGTGGGCACCGGCTCGATGACGCGGGTGGTGCCAGGTGTGTTGAGCGCGGCGAGCAGGATCGCCGATTTGACCTGCGCGGAGGCGACCGGCAGGCGATATTCGATCGGCACCGCCGGGACGAGGCCGCGCATGGTGAGCGGCAGGCGGCCGCCGGGCGCGGTCGTGAACTGCGCGCCCATCAGGCTGAGCGGCTGCGTCACGCGGCCCATCGGCCGGGCGGAAAGCGAGGCGTCCCCGGTGAAGGTGGCGGTGAGGTCATGGCTGGCGAGCAGGCCCATCAGCAGTCGCACGGAGGTGCCGCTATTGCCCATCTCCAGCGCGGTTTCCGGCTGGGCGAGCGCGCCCACGCCAACCCCGTGGATGCGCCACACGCCATCATCCCCGCGCGCGATCTGCGCGCCGAGCGCCCGCATGGCGGCGGCCGTGGCCAGCACGTCCTCCCCTTCGAGCAGGCCGGACACCCGGCTTTCGCCAACCGCCAGCGCCGACAGCATCAGCGAGCGGTGGGAAATGCTCTTGTCGCCCGGCACCGTGACGGTGCCACGCAGAGGGGCGCCGGGTGCGAAGCGCATATTGCGCGCATGTTCAGTCATATGCTCCAGTTTCCGGATCAATGGCGCGGCCGCGTCTGGCGCGCTGCGCGGGAGAAAAATATCGAGGGCTTTTGACAGTGCCCGCATGCTATGGCAAGGCGCGCGGCACTTCGTGGCAGCCAAGCCTGCTCGCGTGATTATCAATTCATCTGGAAGGACTGAGGCGCCATATGGTCAAGCCTGAATGGGGAACGAAGCGGACCTGCCCCAAATGCGCGACGCGCTTCTACGACCTGGGCAAGGACGAGCCGGTGACCTGCATCGAATGCGGGAACGTCTGGACGCCGGAGCCCGTGCTCAAATCCAAGCAGCCGATTCCTTTCGAGGAAGCGCCCAAGCAGACGACGGCGGCTGAGCCCGATGCGGCGGCTGATGACGATCTGGATATCGACATCGACGTCGATGATGCCGAGGGCTCGCCGGACAATGACGTCGACCTTGGCGGCGACGACGATCTCGGCGTTGCGGCGGCCGAGCCCAAGGATGACGAGGCCTGAAAAACTTCTTTTCATATTGTTTGAAATTGGACTTGCAGCAGGGCGAGGGCTGACCTAAGAGCAGCGCCCTGCACCGGGCGGAACCCTCCGCCCGGTAAGTTTTCGGGGCCGTAGCTCAGCTGGGAGAGCGCTACACTGGCAGTGTAGAGGTCAGGGGTTCGATCCCCCTCGGCTCCACCAAACTTCCCTAACTTTCCGAAGTCGGGGTGTTGGAAAAAATCCCACAGACATCCGCGCAGACGTCGCGAAGGCCATCCCCTCAGGCGGGCTGGATGGCTGTTTCGTCAAAATGGCCTGGAGCATGTCCGGGCCATTGGTGGCGACCTCATTCATTTGTTTCGATCGTTCCGGCTTATCGCCCGGCTCTGCATGGTTCATAAGATGCATGCCTGATCCTGGGAGATGCGTGATGAGTGACCTGGCAAAGCTGGCACGGTCCGGCTTGGTGACGCGATTGTGAATCGTATCGGTTTTGGCGCGATGCAGCTCGCCGGACCTGGCGTGTTCGGTCCACCCAAGGATCGCGAGGCGGCGATCGCGGTGCTGCGGGCCGCTGTGGCGGCTGGCGTCAATCATATCGATACCAGCGATTTCTATGGCCCGCATGTTACCAACCAGATCATCTGCGAGGCGCTCCATCCCTATGCCGATGACCTCGTCATCGTGACCAAGGTCGGCGCGCGACGGGGAGGCGATGCCGCCTGGTTGCCCGCGCAGAGCCCGGCCGACTTGACGCAGGCGGTGCACGACAATCTGCGCAACCTCGGCCGCGATGTGCTCGACGTGGTCAACCTGCGGGTCATGGGGGGCGGGCATGGTCCGACGGAGGGCTCCATCGAAGCGCAGTTCGCGACCCTGGCCAGGCTGCGCGAGCAGGGCCTGATCCGGCACCTTGGCCTGAGCAACGTGACGGAGCGGCAGATCGCGCAAGGGCAGGGGATCGCGCCCGTGGTCTGCGTGCAGAATCAGTATAATCTCATCCACCGCGCCGATGACAGGCTGATCGACCGTCTGGCCGCGCAGGACATTGCCTATGTGCCCTTCTTTCCGCTGGGCGGCTTTGCTCCCATCCAGTCCGATGCCCTGACGGCGCTGGCGGCGCGCCTCGATGCCTCGCCCATGCAACTTGCCCTGGCGTGGCTGCTGGCGCGCGCGCCGAATATTCTGCTGATCCCCGGCACGTCCAGCCTCGCCCATCTGGCAGAAAATCTTGCGGCGGCTGATCTGACCCTTGCCGAGACCGTGAAGGCGGAGCTGGACCGGATCGCGGTCAGCGCGACCGCCTGAGCCGGTTTCGCCGGGGCCGGACGGGCGACAGTCGCGCCGGGTGTCGAGCCCGATCCCACATTGTCGCCGGCCTTGCCTCATGCGAAGAGCGTCCAGGAGGCGACGGAACGATCGCTTGCCTTGCCGCTGTTTCGGCCGGGCCGCCCCTCTGGCCTTCGCTCTGCCCGAGGAGCGCTCATCACTGGAAGGAGAGACGATGCGTTTGGGATATTTTGCTGCATTCATGCTGCTGACCACAGCCGCGCCCGCGCTGGCGGCCGGGGGGGATGACGCGAAGGCCGAGGCGCGCTGCACCGCCTTTGGCAGCCAGAGCGTCGGCAGCGACGTCACCATCACGGCGGTGAGGCATGTCGGCGTCACGCCGGCCGGCACGGCGCAACCGGGCGGCCCGCCGCTTGCCGTCGCCTTGCCTGCCCATTGCCGGGTCGAGGGCATCATCAACCAGCGCAAGGGGGCAGGCGGCAAGGAGTATGGCATCGGTTTCGCCATCGCGCTGCCGGATGACTGGAACGGGCGCTTCCTGCTGCAAGGTGGCGGCGGCCTCAATGGCAGTGTCGGCGCGCCGATCGGCCCCGTCGCGTCTGGCGGGAAGCCGGCGCTCACGCGCGGTTTCGCCGTCATCAGTCATGATAGCGGCCACAAGGGCGCGGTGTTCGATTCGAGCTTCATGGCCGACCAGCGCGCGCTTCTCGATTTCGCCGAGGCTTCGGTCAGGACCGTCACGTTGCTGGGCAAGCGGATTACCGCCACCTATTATGGCAGGCCCGCCGCCCACAGCTATATGACCGGCTGCTCGACCGGCGGGCGCGAGGCGATGCTTGCCTCGCAGCGCTACCCGGAATTGTTCGACGGGATCATCGTCGGCGCGCCCGCCATGCGCACCGCGGATTCCAATCTCGGTGTCGAATATACCCAGATTCTGTTCAATCAGGCCGCGCCCAAAGGCGCGGACGGCAAGCCGATCATGAGCGAGGTGCTCACCGCCGCCAACCGCAAGGCCATCCAGCAAGGCATTCTCGACCAGTGCGACGGGCTGGATGGCCTCAAGGACGGCATGATCGAGAATGTCGCGCAATGCCGGTTCGATGCCAGGAAACTCGCCTGCTCGGCCGGCAAGACCGATGGCTGCCTGAATGACGGGCAGGTTCGTGCGCTGGAGCTCGGCCTTGCCGGACCGAAGGACAAGGCCGGCTATGCCCTCTATGCCCCGATGGCCGCCGACACCGGCATCGTGGCGACGCCGATGGGCTATCTGCCGACGGGCGGCCCCGGCCCCTTCGGTCCGCCCAGCGACGCAACGGATATCGACCTCGACGCGCGCGCCCGTGAGAACCGGAACGATGCCGGCCAGCGCCTCACCGACACCAATTACTGGACCAACCTCAACACCTATCTCGATCGCGGCGGCAAGATGATCTTCTATCATGGCGTCTCGGACTTCTGGTTCTCGCCCTTCGCGACATGGGATTATTACGAGCGCGCCGCCCAGGCCAACGGCGCGGCCTTCACGGATGCGAGCCGCTTCTACATGGTGCCCGGCATGCTCCATTGCGGCGGAGGCAATGCCTTCGAGCAGTTCGACATGCTCTCGGCCGTTGTCGACTGGGTCGAGGAAGGCAAGGCGCCTGGCAGCATTACCGCGCAGCGTCCCGCGCCATCCACCGAGTCCCGCCCGCTGTGCCCATTCCCCGCCCATGCGCAATATCGCGGGGGCGACAGCAAGAGCGCAGCCAGCTTCTCCTGCCAGCCCCCGACCGATTGAGGCGCCGGACTGTCATTGCGGGCCCCTGTCGGCAATGGCCGGACAAGGAACGGTTGGCGGACGTCGACAGCGTCCGCCAACCATCGTGGATGACCGCACGGACTGCTGCGTCCGGAACTCGTCAGCATCGAGCAGGCACGGTTGACGGTTGTCCTCCCGAGGCGCTGGCTGGCCGCTTCATCGGCACGCTGATCAGGGCGCTCCACAGTGCGGTCGGGCCGGAGCGCGATCCATCGCCCTGCGGCGGCGGGTTGGCGGCAGGCGCGTTTTTCTCTCGTCTTAGACAGCGTTGTCATATACGTGGAAACGGCCTGGTCGGGCGACAGCCGGCCGGGCATCGAAGCCAAGAGAAAAGGGGTGAGGAGGGGATGATGCAGAGCGGGGACCCGTCGAGTCAAAAGCGCGCCGGCAGCGCGTTCATGTATCTGACTGTGCTGTTCTTCATCTGGGGCGCGGTCACGTCGGTCAATGATGTGCTGATCCCGACGGTGAAGCAGGTATTCTCACTCAGCGACACCGAGAGCTTCCTCACGCAATTCGCGTTCTTCATGGCTTATGGCGTGGTGTCGCTGCCGGCTGCGGCATTGCTCGGGCGGCTGGGCTCCTCGCGCGCGATCGTGCTGGCGCTGGCGACCATGGTGCTCGGCTGCCTGCTGATGCCGCTGGCCACGCTGCTGCGCATCTATGGCGTGGCGCTCGGGGCGCTGTTTGTCATCGCGTCGGGGATTACCCTGCTTCAGGTCGCGGCCAATCCGCTCTCCGCGGCGCTGGGCGATCCCAAGCGCTCGCACTTCCGGCTGGTGCTGAGTCAGACGTTCAACAGTCTCGGGACGGTGGTCGGGCCTTATCTCGCTGCACATACGCTGCTCAAGGGCGGTCTGTTCGACGGCGGCGAGGCGACGGAGGCCAAGATCGCCTATTCGCTGAGCCGGATCGACATCACTTATGGCTTCATCGCGGCGGTCATCCTGGTGATGGCCCTGCTCATCTGGCGCAAACGCGCGCTGATCGATGGCGCCAATCCGCAAAATTCCGCGCCCTCGTCCCTTGGCGGCGCCTTTTCCGATCGCTGGGCGCTGTTCGGTGCGCTCGCGATTTTCCTGTATGTCGGGGCGGAAGTCTCGATCGGCTCCGCCATGGTCAATTTCCTCGAACAGGATGACGTGCTGGCCGTTTCCGCCGTGACGGCCGGGACCATGGTCAGCCTCTATTGGGGCGGTGCCATGATCGGCCGGCTGGCGGGGACGGTGCTGCTCCTGCGGCTGCCGGCCGGGCCCATGCTGGGCGTTTGCGCGCTGGCCGCGGCCGCGCTCTGCCTCGCCGTGAGTGGCCTGACCGGGCCGGTGGCGGGCTATGCCGCCATTTCGGTGGGCCTGTTCAACTCGATCATGTTCCCGGTGATCTTCTCGCTGACGATCGAGCGCTCGCGGGCCGGCGCCTCGGCCACCTCCGGGTTGCTCTGTCTGGCCATTGTGGGCGGCGCGGTGGTGCCGCTGCTGTTTGCGCGGGTCGCGGATCTGAGCGGAAGCCGCTTCACGGCTTTCTACGTGCCACTGGCCTGCTACCTGGCCATCGCGCTGTTCGGCCTGATGGCCTGGCGTGCCGCCAGAGCGGGCGTGACTGCCGTGGCTGAAACGGCCTGAACCGGCGCGTTCAGCGCCGCGCGGGGGCGATGATCCCGGCGCCGAAGGGATAGAGCGGCGCCGCACTGTCATCCGGCCGGTCCGGCCGCTGCGCCTCGACCGCTGCCATGGAGGCGGGCAACTCGAAGGGCAGGCGGCCCTCGGCCTGCGCCTTGCCAAGCATCACGTCGAGCAGCGCATCGTCGCTGGCGCCGAAATTGCCGAGCAGGGCGGCGGTCTTGTCGCGGATATTGCCGAGGATCGCCGGCCGGTCGAGATAGATGGAGGCGATGACCGGCACCTTGGCGGCGGCGGCCTTGAGCGCCTCATAATCCGGATCGGCGTTGCGGAAATCGAGCCGGCCTTCCTTTTGCCGGCTGCCGAAGAAATGATTGGGGTGAAGCATTTCGCTCGGGGCGGTCAGCCGGAACAGGGCGACGTCCGCCTCCTCGGGCCGGGTCACGACAAGGAGACCGTGGGCGCGGGCCACTGCCGGAGAGAGGCCATGCAGATAGACGCGGCTTCCCGCCTTGAGCGGGAGCGCGCCGTTATTCTCCAGCAGGATCTGGGCGCGGCGCTGGACATCATCTGCCGCGGCGCGGAAGACCGGATTGCCGACGATGCGCGCGGCCTGCGCCGGATCGACGAAGGGCTGGTCGAACAGCCCCTGACGGAATTTGGCGATCATCACCCGGCGCACCGATTCATTGACGCGCGCTTCGCTCAGCCGTCCGGAACGGACCGCCGCGACGATGATCTCGGGCTTGTCCACCCCGCCAAACTGGTCGATCCCCGCGTCCACGCCCTTGGCGAAGCGCTCGGCCTGCGGCAAATTCTCCACGCCCCACGGCATGGCGATATCAGCGGGGCCTTGCGGCTGTTGCGGGTCGCGGCAGCCGGGCGTGCAATCATTGGTGATCGCCCAGTCCGACAGGATGATGCCGCTATAACCCTTCTGCCCACGCAGCAGGCCGGTGAGCAGTTGCTTGCTGAAGCCCGGCGCCACCTGCTCGGTCAGTTGGCCGTCCAGCATCAGGCCCTTGAGGATGGTGTAGGCTGGCATCACCCCGCCGACATGGGCATCCAGCGCACCCTGAAAGGCGGCGACATGCTCGGCGAATGTGGCTTCGTCCAGCACGGCGTAGCGGCCATACCAGTTGTGGCCGTCAAAACCCTCGGGCTGGGCGCCATAGCCCACCCAATGCTTGACGATGGTCAGCACGCCATCGCGCGTGACGCCGCCCGTGCTCTGCTGAAAGCCCTCGACATAGGCGCCGGCCAGCGGGGAGACGAGCGCGGCGGTGGCGCCGAAGGTGCCGGCGAGGCGGCTCCAGCGCGGCTCGGTGGCCAGATCGGCCTGCGGTGACAGCGCCTCGTGAATGCCCACGGCGCGATATTCCTGCCGGGCGATATCGGCGAAACGGCGGGTGATCGCCGGATCGCGCAGCGCGCCGAAGCCCAGTATGTCGGGCCATTGGGAGAAGCCTTTCGCCTCTGACGATGCGCCGAGTACATATTCAAAATGATTGCGCGGATCGGTGCTGATCGTCACCGGAATGCCGAGCCGGCCTTGCGCGGCCAGCGCTTGCACGGCGTTATTCTGCTCGGCCAGTCGGTCGGGCGCAATGGCGAGGCGAGTGATGAAACTGGTGATGTTGCGCTCGCCGATCAGCACCCGCACCTGATCGAGATCATAGCCCTGATCGGACAGGCCGGCCCCCATCGTGCCGGCACCGGGCAGGGTGCCATGCATCATCGTCCCGGCCTTTTCCGCCAGCGTCATGCGGCCGACCAGATCATCGGCGCGTTGCTCCGCCGAGAGTCGCCAATCCTCATATGGGTCGAGCCGGCCGTTGCGATTCAGGTCGCGAAACGCCGCGCCATCGATGGTGAGCTTGCGCGCGTCGTCCGGTGATGCCGGGGCGGAGGCGGCGAGCAGGCCGGTCAACAGGGCGAAGGCGAGGGCATTTGATCGTTTCACGCTGGCGTCTCTCACAAATTGCAGGCCGTCATCTGTCCGATAAGGAGTTGAGACAGCGCTGTCATACGGCATTGCCGGCGAAATTTTGTCAATGTGAAACTGCGCTGGCCGCGCCGCGGCCGGGCATGCCCGTGGCCGGACAGTCAAATCCGGCGCGGTCTTGCCTGTGATAATGGGGGGCGCTGTCAGCTGGTCAGGCGGACCAGCGGGCCGTCGAGCCGCGCTCGATGACCTTGTAGGGCAGGATGATATGCGCGGCCGGCGCGGCCTTGTCCGCCGCGGCCAGCAGCTTGACCGCTGCCGTGGCCATGGCGCCGAAGGATTGCCGCACCGTGGTCAGCGCCGGCGAGGTGATATGCGCAATGGCGGAATCGTCGAACCCGGCGATGGAAAGCTGCTCGGGCACGCGGATGCCGCGCTGCATGGCGGCGGCGATGGCGCCCGCCGCCATATCGTCATTGGCGCAGAAGATGGCGGTGGGCGGCTCCGCCAGCCTGAGCAGGGCGTCCGCCGCCCGAAGGCCTGAGGCGACGTTGAAGGCGCCACCTTCGACGAGGGGCGCGAGCGTTTCGTCAAACGCGGCGAGCACGTCGCGACAGGCCTTGAGGCGGGCGGTCGCCGCACGGTGGCCGTCCGGGCCGCTGATGAAGCCGATGCGGCGATGACCAAGGGCAAGCAGATGGCGCGTCATGGCCGCCGCGCCGCCATATTCGTCGGTCGCGACGGACGGCGCCGTCTCGCTGTCGAGGCCGGGCGCGATGAGCACATAGGGAATGCCAGAGCGATCGAGCGCCTCGACCATCTCGATATGGTCGCACAGGGGCGGGGCGACGATGATGCCGTCAATATCGGACGCGGCGATGCCGGCGGGCAGACGCGGCGGCAAGGCGCCGGCCGACACGTCACAAATCTCGATCGTCAGGCGGTAGCCCGCCTTCTGACAGGCCAGCATGGCGGCGAATTGCAGATCCGAAAGGAAGGCGGGCAGATACCAGTCGTCCTCGCTGGCCAGGTCGACCATGCGGATGGCGATCAGCAGCGCAAATGTATAAGTGCGCGGCCCGGCCAGCGTGCGGGCCGCGACATTGGCGCGATAATCGAGATCGGCCGCTGCCTGACGGACCCGCTCGCGCAGCTCCTGCCCCACATGGGGGTTGTTGTTGAGAACGCGCGAGACCGTTTTGAACGAGACGCCGGCACGACGCGCCACGTCGATGATGGTCGGTCGTCCCCCGCGTCTTGCCATGTTGAATGCCGCTCCTGTGCCGGATTTACATCATCTGCCCGCGCCGCAGAGAACCCATGACTGGCCCAGACATTTTGAATTGACAAGCAGCGGGTTGATGACCATCAAAGACAACGTTGTCAGTGACGGGCGACGAAATGCGACGAGGCCGAAGCGGGAAACGCAGGGCCGCACGATAACAGGCGGGAGAGGAAGACGATGAAGCGAGCCATCATGTGCCTGGGCATCGCGACCGCGACCATGGTGCCGGCCGGTGCCTTTGCCCAATCGACCGCGGCCATGCAGGTGACGCTCGACAGCGGTGTTATCGCGGGCAGCGCGGAGGCCGGCGCGCTCTCCTGGAAAGGCATTCCGTTTGCCGCGCCACCTGTCGGCCCCCTGCGCTGGCGGGCGCCGCAGCCGGTGACGCCATGGACCGGCGTGCGCGCGGCGACCGATTATGGTCATGACTGCATGCAGGTGCCCTTCCCCAGTGACGCCGCGCCGCTCGGCACCGCGCCGGCCGAGGATTGTCTGGTCCTCAACGTCTGGAAACCGGCCACGGCACCGGCGGGCAAGGCGCTGCCGGTGATGGTCTGGATCTATGGCGGCGGTTTCGTGAATGGCGGCTCCTCGCCACCGACCTATTCCGGTGCGGAACTGGCGAAGCAGGGCGTCATGGTGGTGAGTTTCAACTATCGGGTCGGCCGCTTTGGCACCTTTGCACATCCCGCGCTGACCAGAGCCGACGAGGATGGCGGGCTGCTCGGCAATTATGGCTATATGGACCAGCTTGCGGCGCTGAAATGGGTGCGGCGCAATATTGCGGCCTTTGGCGGTGATCCCGAGGATGTCACCATCGTGGGGGAATCGGCCGGTGGCATGTCGGTGCATATGCTGGTGACGTCCCCGATGACGAAGGGGCTGTTCACCAAGGCGGTTGTCATGTCCGGCGGCGATGGCGAGGGCATGGGGCCGGGCGGTCTCGCGCAGGTCGAGCAGGTGGGCCTCGCCTTTGCCAGGAAGATGGGCATTGCGGCGGACGATCCGCAGGCGCTGGTCAAGTTGCGGGCGCTGAGTGCGGATCAGGTCACCGATGGCCTGAGCATGATGGCGCTGTTCGCGCCGGGTGCGGGCGAGCGGACCTTCGCCAGCCCCTTTGCCGACGGCAAGCTCGCGGTGGATGCCGGCGCTGCCTATGCGTCGGGCAATTTTGCACATGTGCCGATGATGATCGGCGCGACCAGCGACGATATTGGCGGGCCGACCGGATCGATGGTGGCGGGCGCCCGGCGGCTGGCCGGCGTGATCGCCGCGCAGGGCGTGCCGGCCTATCATTATCGCTTCTCCTATGTGGCGCAGTCCGTCGGCAAGCCGGGGGCGGGACATGCCACGGACATTCCATTCTTCTTCGACACCGTTGCGACGAAATATGAGGCCGCCACCACGCCGCAAGATCTCGGCATGGGCAAGGCGATGAGTGCCTATCTGGCCAATTTCGTGAAAGCCGGTGACCCCAACGGCACGGCGCTGCCCGTCTGGCCGCGCTACGATCGCGCGAGCGACCGGCTCATGGATTTCGCCGAAAATGGCAAGGCGCAGCCGCAAAAGGACCCGCTGGGGCCGGTGATCGACGCCGCCCCGGCAGCATCACCGCCGCGCTGAGTTTCGAGGCGGAGGCCGGCCGCGACGGAATGACGCGGCCTGCTTGAGACAGCGTTGACATGGTCGATTGACAGCGCTGTCCATATCGAACCGACCGTCGGCATGACGGGAAAGGCCGGGGCACGCACTGCCGGAATGGCAGACGTCCCCCAAACAGGAGGGGATCGGACAATGCGGACAATCCATCATCAATGGCTCGCGGGGGCGAGCACCGGGGCAATGGCCCTGCTGGCGCTGGTTGCGATCACGCCCGGCGTCGCGCTGGCGCAGGAGCGGGGCGATGCCGCGCTGTTGGACGCCACGGAGCAGGATACGGCGGATAATCGGGAGATTGTCGTAACCGGCACGAATATTTCGGGCGTGAAGGCGGTCGGCAGTCAGGCCATCTCGATCAGTCGCAGCGAGTTGCTCAGCATGGGCAAGGGGAGCCTGTCTGAAGTGCTGCAGACGCTGCCGCAGGTTCAGAACGCGGCCGGCACGTTCAGTCCGGCCGCCAACGGGGCGAGCGGCAATGCCCAGTCCGGCGCGGGCGGTAATACGACGCGTGGCAATGCGATCAACTTCCGCGGCGTGGGGCAGGGCGCGACGCTGATCCTGGTCGATGGCCACCGCATCACGCCCAACGGCACCGCCGGGGCGTTCACCGAGGCCAATCAGGTGCCGATGGCGGCGATCGAGCGTATCGAGGTGATCGCGGACGGCGCGTCCGCCATCTATGGATCGGACGCCATTGCCGGCGTCATCAACTATGTGCTGCGCAAGGATTTCAGCGGGATCGAGCTGGATGGCCGCTACACATTCGGCGCGCATGGCAATGACGAATATGCGCTGGGCGGGACCGCTGGGCTGAGCTGGAACCCGGATTTCGGGCGTGGCAACATCATCGCGACGTTCGAATATGGTTATCGCATGCCCTATGTGCGCGGCCGCAATCCCCGGTTGCGCGAGGATCAGCGGCCCTGGGGCGGCAATGACAATCGCGTGAACGGCAATGCCGCGACCGTGCCGCTCAACGGCAATATCGTCATTCCGACAGCCAATGGCCTGACCAACCCGGCGTTCCCGCAAGGCGGCGCCTATACCTATTATGCGCTGCCCTACCGGACGGGCGGCGACGTGCTGCTGTCCCTTGCCGATCTTCAGGAGGTGAACGCCAACTGCGTCGGCGCGGTGACACCGACATGCGCCAGCTACGCCAATGTGACCGACCGCTCGGATTTCGAGGATTATATCGGCTCGCAGAAGCGCTATCAGGCGGCTGTCTTCCTCAGCCAGGAAGTCGGTAGTCTGGAGTTTTATGACGAGTTCTTCTGGACGCGCACCGAGCAGTTCACCCGCAGCTATGCCAGCGGCAACCAGAATACCAACCCGACCGTCGCGATCAATCCGGACAGTCCCTATTATCTGTTCAGCCTGCCCAACGTGGTGCGCGAGCCTTTCCCCGGTGCCGGCTTCGGCGTGCCGATGCCGTATGACGTGCAGTTCAACGTGCTGGCGCGCATGCCCGCCGGGGCGCCGCGCTTCGGCAATCAAAACCCCGACGAAAGCTTCAACAACACCTTCGGCGTGAAGGCCGGGCTGTTCGGCGACTGGCGGGGTGAGGCCTATTATACCTATGGGCAGGATAAGAATTGCGGCGTCTGCTATCTGGGCAACTATATCACCCTGGAGGCGACGGACCTGGCTGGCAATGCGGCTGTCAACGCGCTGCAGCAACTGGTCAATCTGCCGTTGAGCGACCCGATGCACGTGAACCCTTTTTCGGCCGATCCGTTCACGCAGGCGCAGCTCGACTATATCCTCGGCACCAACTCGCAATATGGACAGAACTGGAGCCATGACATTGTCGCCAAGGTTGATGGCGGCCTGTTCGACCTGCCCGCCGGCCGGCTGAAGGTGGCCGTGGGCGGCGAATATTATTTCGGCATCCAGAAGCTCCAGAATGACGCGAACCGGCCGCCCGATCCCGGCCCGGTCACCACGCCGGACGCGCGCGCCCGCACCACGCGCACGCAATGGGCCGCGTTCCTTGAAACCTATGTGCCGGTCGTCTCCTCGGAGATGGGCGTGCCGCTGGTCCAGGCGCTGACGGTCAGCGGGGCCGTGCGCTACGATCATTATTCCGACTTCGGATCGACCACCAACGGCAAGCTCAGCGCCACCTGGGAGCTGAATGAGTCTCTGCGCCTGCGCGGTTCATGGGGCACCTCCTTCCGCGCGCCCGGCCTGCCGGAACTCAATGGCGGTGTCTTCTCGCTGGGCTTCGGCTCGTTTGGCCTGCCCGGCGCCGGCGTGACCGGCATCCCGGTGCAGCCCAACGGCATGGCCAATGTCCTCAACTATCTCGGCAACAATCCCAACCTGAAGCCCGAGAAGGGGCGCAACTGGCAGATTGGCGCCGACTTCACGCCCACTGCCGTGCCCGGCCTGCGGCTTTCCGCAACCTATTATAATCTCAGCTACAAGAACAAGCTGGGCACATCGGGCGTGCCACTGGCCCTCTTCGGCGATGGCGGGCCCTTCGCCTCGACCAACCTCATGGACCTCTACGGCGCCTATGTGATCCCGATCCACAATAGCGACGTGACGGCCAGTGGCTGCACGCTCGATCCGGCACTGGACCCGTATAAGGGCTTTCTCTACTCCGCCAATCTCGGCTTCAACCCACGCGACTATTGCAACATCAATGTGGTGGTCGACGGGCGCTCGATCAGCGCGGCCGACACGATGCAGGACGGCCTCGACATGACGGCGCATTATGTCGCCAATGCCAGCGTGGGGACGTTCACCTTCGACCTGTCCGTGAGCAAGATCTTCACCAACACCCAGCGCACCGTGGCCGGCGCGCCGCTGGTCGACGTGCTCGATACGATCGGCAATCCGATCAGCTGGCGCGGCCGGGGGAATATCGGCTTCATCCGCGGGCCGTTCTCGGCCACGCTGATGGGCAATTATGTCGGCCCCTATACCAATGACAAGCCGATCACGATCCTGGGGGCGATCCAGCCAATTTCGCGGGTCGGTGCGTGGACGACGTTCGATCTCAACCTGTCGCTCGGCTTCCCGCGCGGCGAGGAGCGCTATTCGGTGATGAACGGCGTGCGTCTCGGTGTCACCATCACCAACCTGTTCGACAAGGCGCCGCCCATCGTTCAGTCGGGCATGTCGGGCAACAGCTCGATCGACCTGTTCACGCATAATGCGCTGGGCCGGTTCTTCCAGCTCCAGCTCACCAAGGCCTTTTGAGCGGCCGATCGGGCCAGGTCATGATATTGGGGGCGGGAGGGCCGGTTTCGGGATGTCGAAGCCGGCCCTCCTGGCGTGAAGCGGGTGGTCAGCGCGCGGCGGGGCCGATGGCGACGGAACCGCGCATCACAAGATCGAAGTCGAGCGCGACCGCGCGCGCCTGTCCGCTGCGGATGAGCATGTCCGTGGCGGCTTCCGCCATGGCGGCGGTGGGTTGGCGCACGGTCGTCAGCAACGGGTGCAGCGAGCGGGCGATCGGGGAATCGTCGAAGCCGACGACAGACAGATCGCCGGGCAGATCGATACCGGCCTGATAGGCGGCGATCATCACGCCCGTCGCCATATCGTCATTGGACGCGAAGATCGCCGTCGGGCGCGTCGGCAGGGCGAGCAGGGCGTGACCCGCTTCGATGCCGGAAACGGTCGTGAAAGCGCCTTCCTGCATGAAGCCCGGCGGCACGGCGCCGCCGCGTTCGGCCATGGCGTGCAGGAAGCCGTCGCGCCGGCGAGCGGCGGCGGCATGGCCCTGCGGCGGAGCAATGAAGGCGATATCGCGATGGCCCCGATCCCACAGATGGAACGTCATCTGCGCGGCGGCGAGCTGGTCGTCGATGCCCACGCTCGGCGCGCGGTCCGGATAGAGATAGGGCGCGATCCGCACATAGGGGATGCCCAGCGCTTCCAGCTCCGACATCGCCAGATCATTGTCGCTGAGCGGGGGAGAGAGCAGCACGCCATCGAGCCGCAGCGTGCCCACCGCCTCGCGAATGACGGTGCGCACGTCGAGGCTGGCAGACTCCACCTGCTCGATGACGAGGTGATAGCCCGCCCGCTTGCAGGCCGCCATGGCGCCGATCTGCAGTTCGCTGACATAGTTGGAGCTGGGATTGTCGTATACCAGGCCGATCAGATAGGAGCGCGCTCCGGCCAAGGCCCGCGCCGAGATGTTGGGCCGGTAGTTTAGTTCGGCTGCAGCGCGCTCGACGGCCTCGCGGATGGCGGCGCTCACGGCCGGCTCCTTGTTGAGAACGCGCGAGACGCTCTTGATCGATACGCCGGCCCGCTCCGCGACATGGCGGATGGTGATCTGGCGCACTGTCCTGTCCGGCGCGGCCGGCCCGTCCCTGTCTGTCATGCGATTGATTGCGCCTGCTTCATGGCCTCTTGCCTGCCGCTGTCGCAGGGGTGGGCGGACCCGTCATAACGCCCGAATGGCCCGGCGTCTCGGGTTGCGATGGGATGGCTCGCATGCAGGACACGGATTGCCGCGGCATCATGGTGCGATAAGCGCCTCCCATGCGCGGCATGAGGGGAAAAAGCGGCGGGGCTGTTGCCGCTGGGGCGAGGGGAATTGCGGATGATCATGATGCGGTGATAGCGGGTTGACAACGTTGTCTCAATAGGTTTGGATGCCTGCAACGCTGCTGCAACGGCAGGGGCCGGCACGGCAATCCTGTCAGCGACAGGGCGGCCGGGGCGGGCCTGGTGGCGATGACCGGACGACCGGCGTCGGAAACGCAAGGAGGGGGTGGATGACCATGGCGAGAACCACAGTCGCGTTCATGATGACGGCATGGGCCGTCGCGATGCCGGTGCAGCTTGCCGCTCAGCCCGCACCCGCATCGCAAGGTGCAGCCGCCACTTGTCAGCCACAGGGCATGTTCGCGCCGCCGCCGGCCTACAAGCCGGTGGAGCAATTGCCGGATGGGCGAGTCACGTTCCGCATCTGCGCGCCCGAGGCGCAAGAGGTGAAAGTGACGAGCACCGATATCGCCGACATCATCCCCATGGGTTTTCCGCCGGGCAGCCCCGTCGGCCTCGCCATGGTGAAGGATGCAACGGGCCTGTGGAGCGTGACGACTGGCAAGCCGGTGCCGGCGGACACCTATCGCTTCAACTTTCAGGTCGATGGGGCGCGGGTGCCCAATCCGATGGGCACGAGCTGGTCCGAGGAGCGGATGGGCATCAACTCGACCTTCGAGACGATGGGACCGGAAGGCGCCTTCCAGAGCTATGACAAGGCAGTGCCGCACGGAGTCGTGTCGCAGGTCGATTACTGGTCGACCACACTCGGCGCCAGGCGGCGCGCGCATGTCTATACGCCGCCCGGCTATATGAACGGTAGCGCGGCCTATCCGGTGCTCTATCTGGTGCATGGCGCGGGCGACAGCGACGATAGCTGGACCAGCGTGGGCCATGCGCATTATATTCTCGATAATCTGATTGCGGCGGGCAAAGCCCGGCCGATGATCATCGTCATGCCGTTCGGCCACACGCCCGACCGGCCCGGCACGGACATGCTGAACAATGACGATTTCGGCAATGATCTGCGCAGGGATCTGATGCCCTATGTCGAGGGACATTTCCGCACCATCAACAAGCCGGAGGCTCGGGCGATGGCCGGGCTGTCGATGGGCGGTGCACATACCATCCGGAATGGGCTCAACCATCCGGAGACGTTCCGCTCCATCGGCATCTTTTCGATGGGGCTCGGAATGGGCGGTGATGGCAAGCAGGTCACCGATTATGAAGTGGCCAACGACGCGGCGCTGAAGCGCGGGGCGCAGGCTTTCAGCCTCGTCTATTATGCCATGGGCAAGGACGACTTCCTCTACGAGACCGTCGCGCCGACCCGCGCCATGCTCGACAAATATGGCATTCGCCACGTCTATCATGAGAGCCCCGGCGGCCACACCTGGATCAACTGGCGGCGCTATCTCAACGACTTCGCACCAAGGCTGTTCAAATAAGCGGCAGGCGCATGTGCCGGGGGCGGGCAGCAAGCCATCCATGCACGGACTAAACGGCCGTTCATCGCGCTGATGATGCGGGAAGCAGAGGGGGGATATTGATGAGGGGATGGACGTTGGCCACGCTTGCGCTGGCAGGCACCGCAATGGCGACATCGTTGATGCCGGGGCTCGTTGGCGGCGCGATGGCGCAGGCGCCGGTCCCGTCTGCGGCCGCTCCACAGGCACGACCGTGGATGGACGCGCGTCTCTCGCCGGATCGGCGGGCCGATCTGTTGCTGGCGGCCATGACGCTCGACGAGAAAGTGGCGCTCCTCCATGGACCGATGGCGATGCCCTTTGGCCCCTTCAAGCTACCCGAGGGGGCGGTCGGTTCGGCCGGCTTCATCCCCGGCAATGCGCGGCTCGGCATCCCGGCGCTCAACGAGAGCGACGCCAGCCTGGGCGTCACCAATCCCATGCTGGTGCGCGGGGTGGAGGATGTGGCGACGCCCTTGCCTTCCAGCCTGATGCTCGCATCGACTTTCAACCCGCAGATTGCCTTTGCCGGCGGCGCGATGGTGGGGGCGGAGGCGCGCGCCAAGGGCCTTAATGTGCAGCTGGCGGGCGGCGCCAATCTGCTGCGCGATCCGCGCGGCGGCCGCAATTTTGAATATGTCGGCGAGGACCCGTTGCTGGCCGGCATCATGGCGGGCGAGGCGATCCGGGGCATCCAGTCGACCGGCATGGTCTCGACGGTCAAGCATTTCTCGCTCAACGATCAGGAGCATAAGCGGATGACCGTGGACGCGGTCATTGGCGAGGCGGCGCATCGCGAAAGCGACCTGCTTGCCTTCCAGATCGCCATCGAACGCGGCGATCCCGGCTCGGTGATGTGCGCCTATAATATGATCAACGGTGTCTATGCCTGCGAGGATGACCAGCTGCTCAACAAAACGCTCAAGCAGGACTGGAATTATCAGGGCTGGGTGATGTCGGACTGGGGCGCGGTTCACTCGCTCGAGGCCTTTGTGCGCGGGCTCGATCAGCAGTCAGGCGAGCAACTCGACCGGCAGGTGTTTTTTGGACAGCCGCTCCGCGACGGCGTGGCGGCTGGCCGCATCCCGCCGGCGCGCCTGGACGATGCCGCGCGGCGGGTGCTGCGGGCGATGTTCGCCCATGGCCTGTTCGACAAGCCGCCGGTCAGGGGCGCGATCGACTTTGCCGGCCATGCCGCGGTCGCCCAGAGGCAGGCGGAGGAAGGCATCGTCCTGCTCAGGAATGACGGGATCTTGCCGCTGGCGAAAACCGCGCGGCGTATTGCGGTGATCGGCGCCCATGCCGAGGTCGGCGTGCCCTCCGGTATGGGCTCGTCGCAAGTGACGGCGCCCTATCGCGAGTCGGCGCTGGTGCCACTGCGCACCGTGCCGATCGGCGGGGAAGGGCAGATGGCGACATGGGCCAATGTGACCTTCCACCCCTCGCCGCCGCTCGCCGCGATCCGGGCCCGCATGGACCCTGCCGTGGATGGCGCGGCGGCCGCCAGCCCGCTGACGCCGCCGGCACCATCCCGCGTGTCGTTCGACCCCGGCATTTATCCCGCCGCGGCCGCGCAGGAGGCCAGGGCGGCGGAGCTGGCGATCGTGTTCGTCTATCAACCCTCCAGCGAAGGCGATGACGTGCCGGACATGAGCTTGCCGTTCGGGCAGGATGCGCTGATCGAGGCGGTGGCAGCGGCCAATCCCAACACCATCGTCGTGCTGCAGACCGGCAATCCGGTGCGCATGCCCTGGGCCGACAAGGTGAAGGCGGTCGTGCAGGGCTGGTATTCCGGCGCGCGCGGCGGCGAGGCGATTGCGCGCGTGCTGTTCGGGGAGGTCAATCCATCGGGCCGCCTGCCGATGACCTGGCCCGTGGACGAGAGCCAGTTGCCGCGCCCTGTCATCCCCGGCTGGGGCGAGCCCGCGGAGACGATTGTGCGGGTCGACTATGATATCGAAGGCTCGGATGTGGGCTATCGCTGGTTCGCCCGCGAGAACCGGACGCCGCGCTACTGGTTCGGCCACGGGCTGAGCTACACCGCCTTCACCCAGACCAATCTCAGCGTGAAGGGCGGGGCGACGGTGGTCGCGAGCGTCGATGTCACCAACAACGGCGCGCGGGCCGGCAAGGATGTGGTGCAGCTCTACCTCACCGCCAGACCGGGTGGGGCGGCTCGCCGTCTGCTGGCGTTCGAGAAGGTCGAGTTGGCGCCGGGCGAAACGCGCCGGGTCACGCTCACCGCCGATCCGCGGCTGCTCGCTGCCTTTGACGAAAAGGCGCATGGCTGGCGCATCGATGCAGGCGAGTATGAGGTCGGGGTGGGCGAAAACGCCGGTGAGATAGCGCTGCGCAAAAGCGTGCGGCTGTCGGCCGGGCGGCGCAAGCCCTGATGGCGCCAATGCGCGCCGGGCGTGCATGGCCGTATCGCCCGGCCATGCCGCTCTGCCTGAGGATGGCGGCTGTCGGCTGGCAGCGAGACGAAACCGGGGCCGCGCGGCGATCCGTATAACGGGTTCATGGCCAACGGACGGGCGATCTGTCCGATCCGTCGTTCGCTCGCCTTGCCTCGCCCGGAAAGTCTGGCAAAAGGGGGTATGTCTCGCTTGCCCATGTCGCGTGCCGTCCGGCCGCTCACCGCCCTTGTCGCTCTGACTCTCCTTGCCATGGGTGCGCCGGTCGCGGCCCAGACGGGGAGTGGCGCACAGCCCTCAAGCGTCGGCGCGGCGACGGAGGCTGGGTTTGCGAGCTATCTGCAAGGTTTGCGCGCGAAAGCGCGGGCGCAGGGGGTGAGCGATGCGACGTTCAACCGCGCGATCGCCGGGCTCACCTTCAACCCGCGGGTCGCGGCGCTCGATCGCGCCAATCAGCCGACGGCGGCCGATGCGCCGATCCCGGATTTCGAGCCCTATCGGCTGCGCCATGTCGATACGGCGCGCATCACGGGCGGCCGGACCGTCTATCGTACCAATCGCCCGCTGCTGAGCGGCATCGAGCGGGAGACCGGCGTGCCCGAGGAGATCATGGTCGCGATTTTTGGCCATGAGACCAATTATGGCCGGGTCGTCGGCGATTTTGACTTGCTGCGCTCGCTCGCGACCCTGGCCTATGAGGGGCGGCGTCGAGCGCTGTTCGAGCCGGAACTGCTCGCCGTCATGGTAATGATGCAGCGCGGGGTGCCGCGCGAGCGGCTGGTCGGCAGCTATGCGGGCGCGTTCGGCTATCCGCAATTCCTGCCCTCCGTCTATCTGCGCGACGCGCGCGATGCGGATGGCGACGGGGTAGCGAATATCTGGTCGAGCCAGGCCGATGCTCTGGCCTCCATCGCCAATTATTTCGTGCGGGCCGGCTGGCGCAAGGGCGAGCCATGGGGGCTGGCCGTGCGGGTGCCGGCCAGCTTCAACCGCAGCGCGATCGCCAGCCGCACCAACGCGCCGCGCTGCGTGCGCGTGATGGATCGCCACAGCCGTTGGCTGACCATGGGCGAATGGCGGGCGCTCGGCCTTGTCCCGACGCGCGGGAGCTGGCTGGCCGATGGCGTGATGGCGACGCTGCTGGAACCGGATGGCCCGGGCAAGACGGCCTATCTGCTGACCAGCAATTACCGCGCGATCCTCGATTATAATTGCTCGAATTTCTATGGCCTCTCCGTGGGCCTGCTGGCGGACGAGGTCAGGCAATGAGGCGGGCGACGCGCTGAAGCGGCCGCCCGTTCGCACGCCGGTCCGAGCCATGGGGGGCTAGGCAGGCGCGCGTGCGCCGGTTAATGACAGATGGCAAGCGCACTATATGGCTGCGTTTTTTCGACCCTGTCACGGCCCCGAACGTCATAACGGATCCTCACATGAAACCATTTTTGCCACTTGCTCTGGCCCTGCCGTTCCTCATCTCGGCAGCCTCGGCGAGCACGCCCAGCTATGATACCAAGGCGCCCGTCGCCTATCTGGTCGATCTGTCGTCCGGCCGGGTGCTGTTCGATCGCGACAGCACGCGCCAGATGCCGCCGGCGTCGATGGCGAAGATGATGACGACTCATGTCGCCTTCAAGCTCATCAAGGAAGGCAAGCTCAAGCTTGACCAGAGCTTCACCATGCGGCCCGAAACATGGCGGAAATGGCATAGCCAGGGGTCGACCATGTTCCTCAAGGTCAATGAGGCGGTCACGGTCGAAAATCTGCTGCATGGCATCGTTACGCTGTCCGGCAATGATGCCTGCGTCGTGCTGGCCGAAGGGATTTCCGGCTCCGAGGAAGCGTTTACCGACCTGATGAATGCCGAAGCCAAGCGCCTTGGGCTCACCGGCAGCCATTTCGGCAACAGCAGCGGCTGGCCGGATGAAGGCGTGACGCAGGTGACCGCGCGCGACCTGGCGGAGCTGGCGCGCGCCACCATCGCGGAAACGCCGGATCTTTATCGGCAATTTTATGCCACGCCGAGCTTCACCTGGGGGCAGACGATGGGCGGCACGCCGATCGTGCAGCCCAATCGCAATCCCATTCTCGGCCGGGTCGCCGGTGCAGACGGCCTGAAGACCGGCCACACGCAGGAAGCGGGTTATGGCTTCACCGGTTCGGCGGACCAGAATGGCCGCCGCCTCATCATGGTCGTGGCCGGTCTGACGAGCGAGCGCGAGCGGACCGAGGAATCCGTGCGTCTGCTGGATTGGGGCTTCCGGGCCTGGCATGCGCGGCCGATCGCCAAGAAGGGTGCCGTGCTGGGGCAGGCGAAGGTACAAGGCGGCTGGGCCCGCTCGGTCGATCTTGTCGTGCCGCGCGATCTCTCGGCCACCATTCCCGCAGCGGCCAATGGCACGCTCAGCGGCAAGATCGTCTATGACGGGCCGATCAAGGCGCCGATCGCCCAGGGGCAGGAAATTGCCCGGCTGGTGGTCGATGCCGGCGATGGCGTGGCGCAGTCGCTGCCGCTGGTGGCCGGCAAGGAGGTGGCGCAGGCCGGCTTCTTCGGGCGGCTGTGGACCGGCTTCCTCGCGCTGTTCGGCTGAGGGGCGCGGATTTGCGCGGCCGCTTCATCTCGCTGGAAGGCGGCGAGGGTGTCGGCAAATCGACACAGGCGCGCCTGCTCGTCGCGGCGCTGGCGCAGCACGGGGTCGATGCGCTGCTGACCCGCGAGCCGGGCGGCAGCGAGGGGGCGGAGGCCATTCGCGGCCTGCTCCTCTCCGGCCCGGCCGAGCGCTGGACGATCGAGGCGGAAGCGCTGCTGTTCGCCGCGGCGCGGGCGGACCATGTCGCGCGCACCATCCGGCCGGCGCTCGCGGCCGGGCGCTGGGTGGTGTGCGACCGCTTTCTCGATAGCAGCCGGGCCTATCAGGGGACTGGCGACGCGCTGGAGGATGACGCCATCATGGCGCTGCATCGCATCGGCTCGGGCGGCCTGTTGCCGGACCGCACGCTGTTGCTCGCTCTGCCGCTGGCGGAGAGCAGCGCGCGGGCGGGGCTGCGCGATGGCGACGAGCCGGACCGGATCGGCGGGCGGGATGCCGCTTTCCATCACGCGGTGGGCGCGGCCTTTACCCGCTTTGCCGCGGCGGACCCGGCGCGCTTCCGGCAGGTTGACGCTAGTGGCCCGGCGGCGACGGTGAGCGCCCGGCTGCTCGCGGCCTTGGGCGACCTGCTGCCATGACGGACTGGCAGGGGCATGATGCGCAGATCGCCACGCTGATCGAGGCAAGCGCGACGCCGCGCATGCATCATGGCTGGATTTTCGTCGGGCCGCGCGGTGTCGGCAAGGCGGGGATCGCCTATGATTTCGCTCAGCGATTGCTGGTGGCCGGCGCAGGGCGTCCGGTGCCGGGCGATCGGCTCGCGCCCGACGCGAATGATCCGTCGGTGCGGTTGCTGGCCGGCGGAGCGCACCCCGATTTCGTTCGCCTCCAGCGCCTCGAACGGGATGACCGCAAGAGCGATGCCGGCCAGTTGGCGCGCAATATCACCGTGGATCAGATCCGCGGTCTCTCACGGTTGCTGCACAGCGCGCCCTCGATGGGCACGCGGCGGATCGTGCTGATCGACAGCGCCGACGACCTGGAGACGGGCGCGGCGAACGCGCTGCTCAAGGGGCTGGAAGAGCCGCCCGAGGGCGCGGTTTTCCTGCTCATCGCCCATCGGCCGGGCCGGCTGTTGCCGACCATCCGCTCGCGCTGCCGGGTGCTGCGGTTCGGGCCGCTGGATGATGCGGCGATGACCAGCGCGCTCGGCGAGGCCCTGCCGGACCTGCCGGCGGCCGAGCGCGCGGCGCTGATCCATGGTGCGGAAGGCTCGCCCGGACAGGCGATTGCGGGCCGCGATCTGGACCTGCCGGCGCTGGAGCAGGCGCTCGAGCGCATCGCCCATGGTGGCCATGGCGCGGGCAGCGAGCGGGCAAAGCTGGTTGCGGCCCTTTCGACCGTCGGCGCGCGCCCGCGTCTGGAGGCCTTTGTGGACCTCGTCCCGCGCTTCATCGCGCGCCATAGCCGCGACATGCGTGGCCCGGCGCTGGGGCAGGGGATCGCGGCCTATGAAGAGGCGCAGCGCCTCGGCGCGGGCGCCGTGACGCCGTTGCAGTTGGAGCCAGGCGCGCTGGTTCATATGCTGTGCGAGACGGTGGCATCGCTGGGGCGGGAGAGCCCGCAGACACGGGCGGGCTAGGCGCGCACCGCCCGGCCCTGCGCAAGTGGCCCGTTGCGATGGGTTCGGCAACAGGCGGGCGCCGGCGTCCCGTCGATCGCAAGGCCGGCCCGCCGTTGCATGACGACCCGTTCGGTGGCCGGACGCAGGTGGCTTGGGCCAAACGCTCCTTGCCGAAGCCGCCCCCATCCGGATGATCCTCTAGGCATGAAGGCTGCGTCCGGTTAGAGAGGCGGTCGCAATGGCCGCATCTGAGACGGCCCCAAGGATCAGCAGGAATTCCATGTCGACGCCGCTCACCATCACGACCGCGATCAGCTACCCCAATGGCCGCCCGCATATCGGTCATGCCTATGAATCGATTGCCACGGATGCCTTTGCCCGGGCCGCACGGATGATGGGGCGCGATGTCTTCTTCCAGACCGGCACAGACGAGCATGGCCTCAAGGTTGCGCAGGCCTCCCGCGCGCGGGGCATCGAGCCGCAGCAGTTTGTCGATGAGATATCAGCCACTTTCAAAGAGATGGATGATAAACTTGCGGTCAGTTATGATCGCTTCATCCGCACCAGCGAGGCCGCGCATCATCGCGCCAGTCAGGCGATCTGGGAGGCGATGGCCGCCAATGGCGACCTGTATCTGGATCGCTACGAAGGCTGGTATTCGATCCGCGACGAGGCCTATTATGACGAAAGCGAGCTGATCGCCGACGACGCGGGGCAGACGCTCTCGCCGCAGGGCACGCCGGTCGAGTGGACCGTCGAGGAAAGCTGGTTCTTCCGCCTCTCCAATTATCAGGAGCGCCTGCTCGCCCTCTATGCGGAGCGGCCGGACTTCATCCAGCCCGAGAGCCGCCGCAACGAGATCATGCGCTTCGTCGAGGGCGGGCTGCGTGACTTGTCCGTCTCACGCACCAGCTTCGACTGGGGTGTGAAGGTGCCCGGATCACCCGATCATGTGATGTATGTCTGGGTTGATGCGCTCACCAATTATCTGACCGGCTGCGGTTACCCTGACGATCAGGCGCGGCTGGCGCATTATTGGGCCGAGGGGGGCGATATCGTCCACATCATCGGCAAGGATATCGTGCGCTTTCACGCGGTTTACTGGCCGGCCTTCCTGATGAGCGCGAAGCTGCCGCTGCCCCGGGCCATCTTCGGCCATGGTTTCCTGCTCAATCGCGGCGAGAAAATGTCCAAGTCGCTCGGCAATGTCGCTGATCCGATCGAGCTGGCCGAGACCTTCGGGGTCGATCCGTTGCGCTATTTTCTGCTGGCCGAGGTCAGCTTCGGAAATGATGGAAGCTATAGCCCGGAAGCCATTGTTCAGAAAACGAATACCGAGCTTGGCAACGCGTTCGGCAACCTCGCCCAGCGCACGCTGAGCTTCATCGCCAAGAATCTGGAAGGGCGGCTGCCGGCACCCGCGCCGCTGCTCGAGGACGAGGCGTTGCTTGCGACGGTCCGCGCGGCCGTGCATCAGGAGGTGCCGCGCGCGTTTGAGGCGTTTGCCCCGTCCGATGCCATACAGGCGTGGCTGCGCGCCTGCTTCGCCTGCAATGCCTATATCGACGCGCAGGCGCCATGGGCGTTGCGCAAGACCGATCCGGCCCGGATGGAAGCGGTGCTGGCAACGCTCTATGTAGCGATCGGTGAACTGGCTGTGGCGATCCTGCCGGTCATCCCGACCAGCGCGGCAGCGCTGCTCGATCAGATGGGGGTGCCGGCCTCGGCCCGCCGCTATGCTGCGCCGGACGAGGACTGGTATGGCGCCCTGCGCTCGGATGGTTTCACAATCATGCCGCCCAAGCCATTGTTTCCACGTCTGGAATTGCCGCTGGAGGTGGACTGATGCTGGTCGATAGCCATTGCCACCTCAATTATGAGGGGCTCATCGAGGAGCAGCCTGCCGTGCTGGCGCGGGCCCGCGCGGCAGGCGTGACGACCATGCTCAACATCTCGACGCGCGAGCGGGAGTGGGCCGCGATCATTGGCGTGGCCGAGCGCGAGGGGGATGTGTGGGCCAGTGTCGGCATCCACCCGCACGAGGCGGACGATCATGCCCATATCGATACCGCCAAGCTGGTGGAGGCGGCGCGTCATCCCCGCGTGGTCGGCATCGGCGAGACGGGGCTGGACTATTATTACGACCATAGCGACCGGGCGCAGCAGCAGGTCAGTTTCCGGGCGCATATCGCGGCCGCGCGTGAGACGGGCCTGCCGATCATCGTCCACACGCGCGAGGCGGAGGACGACACCGCCGCGATCCTGCGCGACGAAATGGCGCAGGGCGCCTTTACCGGCGTCATCCACTGCTTCACCGCGAGCGATGCCTTTGCGGATATCGCGCTGGAACTGGGCTTCGCCATCAGCATTTCCGGTATTGTGACGTTCAAGAACGCCAGGGCCCTGCAGGAAACCGCGCGGCGCTTGCCGCTGGAGGCGCTGCTGATCGAGACGGATTCACCGTTTCTTGCGCCGGTGCCGCATCGCGGACGCCCCTGCGAGCCGGCCTTCGTGGCTGACACCGCCCGTTTCCTCGCCGATCTGCGCGGCGAGTCACTGGAGGCGCTGGCCGCCGCCACCAGCCGCAATTTCTTCGCCCTGTTCGCTAAAGCGCAGCCGGGCGCGGCGTGACACCATGGCGCTGACGGTGACCATATTGGGCTGTGGCACATCGTCGGGCGTGCCGCGCATCGGTGGCGACTGGGGGGCGTGCGACCCGACCGATCCGCGCAATCGGCGCACGCGCGTCTCCATTCTCGTCGAGAGCGAGACGACGCGCATTCTAGTCGACACCTCGCCGGATATGCGCGCGCAATTGCTCGCCGCCGGTGTCGTTCATCTCGACGCGGTGCTGTGGACGCATGATCATGCCGATCACACCCATGGCATCGACGATTTGCGGCAGGTCATGCATCATCGCGGCTCGCCGGTGCCGGGCTATGGCCATCCCGCCACCATGGCGGGTCTGACGGCGCGGTTCGGCTATGTGTTCACGGGCGGGCAGGGCTATCGACCGACCGTGCTGGCGCATGATCTGCCGGCGGCTGGACCGCTGATGATCGGTGATATCGCGGTGCGGGCGGTGGATCAGCCCCATGGCAGCATTGGTTCGAGCGGCTTTCGCTTCGATCATGGCGGAAAATCGGCCGCCTATGCCACGGATTGCGACGCGGTGACCGATGCCATGGTGGCGCTCTATGCGGGGGTGGATTGCCTCGTGATCGACGCACTGCGCAAGAAGCCGCACCCCACACATCTCCATCTCGACCTGACGCTGGCGGCCATTGCGCGGACGCTGCCGGGGCAGGCGGTCCTCACCCATATGGACCAGAGCCTGGATTATGCGACGCTTGCGGCCATACTTCCCGATGGCGTCGAGCCGGGCTATGATGGGCTGGTCATCCGGCTATAGCCGGGTCGTCCGGCACTCTGGGAGAAAGCACGCTGACCGATATTATCGCGAACAGCCTCTGGGTGATCATGGCGCTGGTGCTGGTCGGTAGCAGTCTTGCGCTGCGCCGCCTGCCGCGCGGACGCCTGGGGAGCCTCATCCTGCTCTGGATCGCCATTTTCGGGATCGTCTGGCTGGGGGTCCGCTTGTTGAGCGGGCACGGCTGAGCAGTTCATCGTGATCGACAGGCACGGGCTCCCAAGAGCAATTGTCGGCAACAGGGGTTGGTGCCGTTGCGGGTCCGGTCATCGGCGAGCCGCCCCGCCACCGGTCAACCGGGCAGCGTCTCGCCTGGCGCGGTGGTCATGACGTCCTGCCAATCCGGATTCCTGGCATAACGCGCGCGGACATAGGGGCAGAGCGGGATGATGCTGGTCTGCTCTGCCCGCGCATCCGCGATCAGGCGCTCGACCAGCGCCGCGGCGACGCCGGTGCCGCGCAGGCTGTCGGGTGCGCCGGTATGGTCGGCGCTGATCCGGCCGGGGCCGCGATGCGTGAAGGAGAGTTCCGCCTCGCCATCGATCCCGGCGATGCGCGCGACATAGCGGCCATCATCCTCTCGCGTGATGGTGATATCGGCCATGGTCGTGCCTCCCGCGCGGGACGATAGGCCGATACCGGCGGGATGGAAAGGCGCCGGGCTCAGTCCTCCAGCACGAAGCGGGCCCCCGCATCGGCGTGGATGATCGTACTGTCATAGATGGGCAGCACATTGGCGTGGACATCGACGATCAGATCCAGTTCGGTGCAGGCGAGCACGGCGGCCTGCACATCCTCCTTGGCGATGTCGGTCAACTCGGACTTCATGAAGCGCTCGGCATCGCGGGTGATCTTGCCGGCAGCCAACTCCTCATAGACCATGCGGTCGATCCGCGCCGCCAACTCTGCGTCGGGCGGCAGCAGCGAGACGCCGCCAGCGCTGACCAGTTGCTGGCGATAATCCCGGTCGATCATCACATTGCTGGTGCCGACCAGCGCGACGGACTTCATGCCGTCCGCCTTCAGCCGCGCCCCGATCTCGTCGATGATGTTGATCAGTGGGATCTTGACCGAGTCGGTGATCTGCCGGCTCACTTTGTGCAGCGAGTTGGCGCAGATCATCAGCCCATCGGCCCCGGCGGCCTCCAGCCGTTTGGCCGCGCCCACCATCTGGCCGGCCGCGCAATCCCAGTCGTTGGTGCTGGTGCAGCGGGCGACGTCGGCAAAGTTCAGACTGTCGATGACCAGCGTGGCGCTGTGGAGCCCGCCCATCTTGCGCTGCACAATCTGGTTGATCAGTTCATAATAACGAGCGGTCGAGGACCAGCTCAGGCCCCCGATCAAACCAAGTCTGCGCATCAATGCCCCAGTGCTTTTACAATATCTTCAACCATCTTCTTCGCATCGGCGAGAAGCATCATCGTGTTGTCCATGTAGAAAACGTCGTTGTCCACCCCGGCATAGCCGACGCCGCCCATGGAGCGCTTGACGAACAGCACCGTCTTGGCGTTGGCGACATCGAGGATCGGCATGCCGTAAATGGGTGAGCTTTTGTCCGTCTTGGCCGCCGGGTTAGTCACGTCATTGGCGCCGATGACGAAGGCGATGTCGGTCTGCGCGAACTGGCTGTTGATATCCTCCAGCTCGAACACCTCGTCATAGGGCACATTGGCCTCGGCGAGCAGCACGTTCATATGGCCGGGCATGCGGCCGGCGACCGGGTGAATGGCATATTTGACCGAGACGCCCGTGGCTTTCAGCTGATCGGCCATCTCGCGCAGCGCGTGCTGGGCCTGCGAAACCGCCATGCCGTAGCCCGGCACGATGATGACGCTGTCCGCCTGTTTCATCAGGAAGGCGGCGTCTTCCGCCGAGCCGCGCTTCCAGGGGCGCTGTTCCTTCGCATCGTCGCCCCCGGAGGTGGCTTCCGCGCCGAACCCGCCGGCGATGACCGAGATGAAGCTGCGGTTCATCGCCTTGCACATGATGTAGCTGAGGATCGCGCCGGACGAGCCGACCAGCGCGCCGGTGACGATCATCGCGCTGTTCTCCAGCGTGAAGCCCATCGCCGCGGCGGCCCAGCCGGAGTAGCTGTTCAGCATCGAGATGACGACGGGCATGTCCGCGCCGCCGATCGGGATGATCAGCAGGAAGCCGATGGCGAAGGAGAGGGCGACGATGGCCCAGAAGATCCACGGCGCCGCCATCGGGTCCGGGACGGCGTAGAAATAGCCGATCAGCCCGAGGATCGCGAGCAGCATGACGAGGTTGATGGCATGGCGGGCCGGCAGCAGGATCGGCTTGCCGGACATGTTGCCGTTGAGCTTGAGGAAGGCGATGACCGAGCCGGAGAAGGTGATCGCGCCGATGGCGACGCCCAGCCCCAGCTCGATGCGGCTGACCTGCTGGATGGCGCCGAGCGCGGCGTCGAAAATGTCGAAGGCTGCGGGGTTGTGATAAGCCGCCGCGCCGACGACGACGGCGGCCATGCCGACGAGGCTGTGAAACCCCGCGATGAGCTGCGGCATCGCCGTCATCGCGATCTTGCGCGCGATCACGAAGCCGATGGCGCCGCCAATGGCGATGGCCGCCACCAGCTTGGGCAGCGCGACGGCATCATGGGTGGCAAGCGTGGTGCCGACCGCGATGAGCATGCCGAGCATGCCGAGGCGGTTGCCCAGCCGGCTGCTTTCCGGGCTGGAGAGACCGCGCAATGCCAGAATGAACAGCACGCCGGAGACGAGATAGGCAAGCGCCGCGAGGGGCGCGACGGGCAGGCTGCCGAGCATCATTTGCGCTCCTTCTTCTTGTACATGGCGAGCATGCGCTCGGTCACTGCAAAGCCGCCGAAGATGTTGATGGAGGCGAGCACGACGCCGATCAGGCCGAGCCATTGCGCCCCGGCGCTCTCGGCCTCCGCCGCGGCGATCAGCGCGCCGACGATGATGACGGAGGAAATCGCGTTGGTGACGGCCATGAGCGGCGTGTGCAGCGCGGGCGTGACCGACCAGACGACATAATAGCCCACGAAGCAGGCCAGGATGAAAATGGACAGGATGGAGATGAATTCCATGATTTTCTCGCTTCTTCCGGTCAGTTCCTCAGTCGTTCGGCAATCTCGATATAATTGCCCTCGGGATCGCGCAGGAACAGCACCTTGATGCCAAGATCCTTCACCTCGGTGATGTCCACCACCAGCGTCACTCCGCGTGCGAGCAGCGCCGCGCGCGTGGCGGCGAGATCGGCCGTCTCCAGCGTCAGATGGGTAAAGCCATGCACGTCGACATGGGCGGGCGGCAGCGCGCGGGCCGGGCCCGCCACGGCGGCGGGGTTGTGGACCAGCTCGATCCGCTCATTGCCGCGTCGCAGCCAGCGGAAGACGACGCGGCCATTGTCGAGGCTGGCCTCACGCTCGACGGTGAAGCCGAGCACATCCTCATACCAGCGCGTCGCGCCATCCAGATCCGCCACGGAAATGGCGACCATGAAATGGTTGAGCAGGGGGAGGGGCGGAAGGTCCGCGGCGCGGGGCGCGGCGGTGGCGGCCAGTGCGGCGGTGAACGCGGCGATGGTTATGATGCCCCGGATGGCCGGTCTGGCGATGCGCATTGATGATCCCCCTTTTCTTCTCACTATCCTGATGCTGGGACGTCCGGTTGTCGAGCGCCGGGATAAGAGCTGGCCTGACGAGGCCTCGGATGGCCGCTGCGGGATGACGGAGCGGCCATCATTTCAGCCGAGCAGCCTTTCATGCACCACCTTGCCATCCTGTGTGAGGCGGATGCCTTTCACAATCTCGTCCTCATCGGGCAGGTCGGGCGCGTTCCTGTCCTTGTCCCAATAGGCCGAGAGGAAATTGTAGAGATTGCGGGCATAGAGGGCGGAGGCGTCGGTGGCGAGGCGGCTGGGCACATTGCGGTGGCCGATGATCCTGACGCCATGGCGCTCGACAATTTCGCCGGGCACCGCCCCCTCGACATTGCCGCCTTGCTCGACCGCCAGGTCAACGATCACGCTGCCGGCCTTCATGGAGGCGATCTGCGCATCCGAGATCAGGCGCGGCGCGGCGCGGCCGGGAATGAGCGCCGTGGTGATGACGATATCCTGCTTCGCGATATGGCTGGAGACGAGTTCGGCCTGCGCCTTTTGATATTCCGGGGACATTTCCGTGGCGTAGCCGCCGCTGCCTTCCCCCTCGATGCCGGCGACCTTCTCCACGAAGATCGGCTTGGCGCCGAGCGATTCGATCTGCTCCTTCGTCGCGGCGCGCACGTCCGTGGCGGAAACCTGCGCGCCCAGACGCCGCGCGGTGGCGATCGCCTGCAAGCCGGCGACACCCACACCCATGACGAAGACGCGCGCGGCCGAAACGGTGCCTGCCGCCGTCATCATCATGGGGAAGACCCGGCCATATTCGGCGGCGGCGTCGAGCACGGCCTTGTAGCCGGCCAGATTGGATTGCGAGGAGAGGATGTCCATGCTCTGGGCGCGGGTGATGCGCGGCATGAACTCCATCGCCAGCGCCTGCAACCCGGCGGCGGCATAGCCATCGACCCGGGCGCGCTCGCCAAAGGGGTTGAGACCGCCGACAAGCAGGGTGCCCGGCGCGGCACTGCTGATCGAGGCCGGCTCCGGCCCCTGCACGCACAGGAGGATACCCGCGCCGGCGAGCGCCGAGGCGCGGTCCGCCACAGTGGCGCCGGCTGCCTCATAATCCGCATCGCTGACCGACGCCTGCGCGCCTGCGCCTTGCTCGACCGTGACCTGCGCGCCCAGCGCGATGAACTTGCGGACGGTTTCGGGCGATGCGGCAACCCGCCGCTCACCCGCCGCGCCCTCGCGCAGGACGGCGATCTTCATGCGGATTTGGTCCCCGGCAAGGTCAGGAGATGAGCAGAATGACGAAGGCGACGCCGACAAAGCTGACAATCGAGCCCCATTTCATCAGCGCGACAAAGCCGCCGAAGGTGTTTTCCGCCTCTGTAATGTCGCGCTTAGCCATGTCGTCTGAAAACCTCTCATGTCATTCCGAGGCCTTGTCTTAGCGACAACGTGCGGGCCTCTCAAGCCGCTTGGTGGCGAGGGCGCCCCGGCGTCCGGTGCCTTAATGCCCCATTTACCCGGCGCCCCTATCCTGCGCGGCAGGAGGCGTGCGGGAAGCGAATGAGCGATACGGATAACCCAACTCTGCTGCTGGTTGACGATGAGCCTGCACAGCGCCGCCTCAACATTGCCATGGCGAGCCGTGCCGGCTGGCGCGCCATATGCGCGAACAGCGCCGATGATGCGGTGGAGATTCTCGCCACGCGCGAGGGCGGGCAGGTCTCCGCCGTCGTGATCGACGACTGGACGCTGGGCATGGAGGCGGTTGCGCTGATCCGTGCCTTGCGCGCGCAGCGGCCAAACCTGCCGGTGCTGATCCTCACCGCGAATAGCGATGCGGCCAAGGCGGTGGCGGCGATGCGGGCCGGCGCTTCGGATTTCCTCATCAAGCCGATTGCGCCGGATAGTTTTCTCTCAGCGTTGCAGGTCGCCCTGCGCACGCCCCATAGCGGCGGGGAACTGCGGCCGCTGACCGAGAAAATCCGGGTCCCGCTGGGCTTTGACGAGATTATCGGCTCTTCGCCAATCTTCCGGGCGGCGCTCGCCATTGCGGCCAAATCCGCGCGGGCCCGCGTGCCGATCCTCATCGAGGGGGAAAGCGGCGTTGGCAAGGAAGTGATCGCCCATGCGGTCCATAGCGCCTCGCCGCGTGCGCGCATGCCGCTGGTAACGGTGAATTGCGGCGCCATTCCCGCCAACCTCGTCGAATCGGAGCTGTTCGGCCATGAGCGCGGCGCATTTACGGGCGCATTCGACCGTCATATCGGAAAGTTCATGAGTGCCAATGGCGGCACGATCTTCCTCGACGAAATCAGTGAATTGCCGCCCGCCGTGCAGGTGAAGCTGCTGCGCGTGCTGGAGGATGGCGAAATTCAGCCGGTCGGCGCGCGGCTGCCGGGGCAGGTCGATGTGCGGATGATCGCAGCGACCAACAAGCGGCTGATCGAGGAAGTGAAGGCGCATCGCTTCCGCGAGGACCTCTATTATCGCCTCAATATCGTCCAGATCACCATCCCGCCGCTGCGTGAGCGGATCGGCGATATTCCATCGCTGGCGCGACATCTGCTCGACCGCATTTCAGCGCAGCCGGGGCTTCGCGAACTGAGCATCACCAATGAGGCGCTCAACCTGCTCGCCCGGCATGATTGGCCGGGCAATGTCCGGCAACTCCACAACAGCCTGTTCCGTGCGGCGGTGCTCTGTGACGGCGATGCGCTGACGGCGGCTGACTTCCCCCAGCTTTCCAGCCAGTTGCTGAATAGCGGGGCACTGCATGCGCCACGCGACACACGGGCTATTCTCCGCCATGCGCAGGAAAACGGCATCGGCGTGACGCTGTATGAAGCGAACGGGCATTTGCGTTCCCTGTCGGATATTGAGGCGGACGTCATTCGCCTCGCGATCGGCCATTATCGCGGCCGCATGACCGAGGTCGCCCGGCGGCTCGGGATCGGCCGCTCGACGCTTTACCGCAAGCTCGCCGAACTCGGGATCGATACCGCCGCCTGAGCGGGCAGCGGGCGTCAGGCGTCGATCACCTGATCGTCCACCCCCGCGGCATTCTCCTGAATGAAGGCGAAGCGGTGCGCCGGATTGGTGCCCATCAGCCGGTCGACCAGATCCTTCACCTGCGCACGCTCTTCATATTCCTGCGGCAGGGTGATGCGGATCATCGCGCGCCTGGCCGGGTCCATGGTGGTCTCGCGCAACTGGGCCGGGTTCATCTCGCCAAGGCCCTTGAAGCGGCTGATGTCGACCTTCTTGCCCTTGAACTCGCCCGCGCGCAGCGCTTCGAGTGCGGCATCATCGGCGGCATAAGCACTCTTGCCGCCGGAGACGAGGCGATAGAGCGGTGGCTGGGCGAGGTAGAGGTGACCACGCCGCACCAGCTCGGGCATCTCCTGAAAGAAGAAGGTCATCAGCAGCGTGGCGATGTGGGCGCCGTCGACATCGGCGTCGGTCATGATGACGATGCGCTCATAACGCAGATGGTCGGGATTGCAGTCCTTGCGCGTGCCGCAGCCGATGGCGAGGATGAGGTCCGCAATCTCGTGATTGGCGAGGATCTTGGCGGCGGTGGCTGAGGCGACGTTGAGAATCTTGCCGCGAATCGGCAGGATCGCCTGCGTCTTGCGATCACGCGCCTGCTTGGCCGAGCCGCCCGCGCTGTCGCCTTCGACGATGAACAGCTCGGTGCCATCGGGGTCGTTCGAGGAGCAATCGGTCAGCTTGCCGGGCAGGCGCAGCTTGCGGCCTGATGTGGCGGTCTTGCGCTTGGTTTCCTTCTCGGCGCGGCGGCGCAGGCGCTCGTCCAGCCGCTCGATAATATAGCCGAGCAGCGCTTTGCCGCGCTCCATATTGTCGGTGAGGAAATGGTCGAAATGGTCGCGGATGGCGGCCTCGACCAGCCGCGTTGCCTCCGGGCTGGTCAGCCGGTCCTTGGTCTGGCTCTGGAATTGCGGATCGCGGATGAACAGGCTCAGCATCATCTCGCAGCCGGCCATGACGTCCTCGGTCTGGAGGTCCTTGGCCTTCTTCTGGCCGACCAGCTCGCCAAAAGCCCGCATGCCGCGCGTCAGCGCCGCGCGCAGACCCGCCTCATGGGTGCCGCCATCGGGCGTGGGGATGGTGTTGCAATACCAGCTCGTCGCGCCATCCGACCAGAGCGGCCAGGCGATCGCCCATTCGGCGCGGCCCATGCCGTCCGGAAACTCCTGGGTGCCGTGGAAGAATTCGGCCGTCGCGCATTCCCGCTCGCCAAGCTGCTCGCGCAGATGGTCGGCCAGGCCGCCGGGGAACTGGAAGACGGCCTCGGCCGGCGTTTCATCGGTGATGAGGGCGGGGTCGCATTTCCAGCGTATCTCGACGCCGGCGAAGAGATAGGCCTTGGAGCGGGCGAGTCGGTGGAGGCGTGCGGGCTTGAAGCGCAGGTCGCCGAATATCTCGCTGTCCGGGGTGAAGGCCACGCTGGTGCCGCGCCGGTTGGGCGCCGCGCCGACCTTCTCCAGCGGACCAAGCGCATGGCCACGCGCAAAGCGCTGGCGGAACAGCTCGCGATTGCGCGCGACCTCGATGTCCGTCTCGACCGAGAGTGCGTTGACCACGCTGATGCCGACACCATGCAGGCCGCCGGAGGTCGTATAGGCCTTGTCGGTAAATTTGCCGCCCGAGTGGAGCGTCGTCAGGATCACTTCGAGCGCGGACTTGTCCGGGAATTTCGGGTGCGGATCGATCGGGATGCCGCGCCCATTGTCGGTGATCGTCAGCTTGTTGCCGGCCTCCAGCGTCACCTCGATCCGGGTGGCATGGCCGGCGACGGCCTCGTCCATCGCATTGTCCAGCACTTCGGAGGCGAGATGGTGCAGTGCGCGCTCGTCCGTGCCGCCGACATACATGCCCGGCCTGCGCCGAACCGGCTCCAGGCCCTCGAGAATCTCGATGGAGGACGCATCATATTCTTCGGTGGTGCGAACGCTGGCGGTGCCGAAAAGGTCGTCTGACATAGCGGAGCTATACGCGGGCGGGAGTCAGGCGCGCAAGGCGCTAGAACGGCTTTTCATCGGCGACTGTTGCCGCGCTGATGCGGGGCCGGGGCGGCCGGCAACCGTGCGCGCCCCCGGCCCCTGCATCATTTAGCGAACGCGCGGGCCGCCATAGGGCAGTGGCGGGGGCGGGCGGCGTGTGCCGCGCGGCAGCTGGGCCTGATAGGCGCGGCCGCAATGCTCGACGCAATAGGGGAAGCCGGGATTGACCTTCTCCCCGCAGAAGTGGAAGTCCGGCTCGCCCGGATGGCCGAGCGGCCATTTGCAGATCTTCTCGTTGAGATCGAGCAGGCTGGTCTTGTCGGCAATTTCCGGGCTTGGCTTGGCCGGCACCAGCCGGCGCGGCGGCGCGGGCGGGATGGGCTGCTGCATGTCGCCCGGCCCTTGCCGCAGAAAACCACCCGGCCCGACCGAGACGATGCGCGGCTGCGGCGGCCGTGCCGGCGTTGCGGCGGGCTCCTCGTCCGGCGCGACGGGCGCGGCGATGGGCGCGACGGCGGCGGGGGCGGGCGCTGGCGTCGGAGCGGGCTTTGCCTCGACCGGGGGGGCGGCCGGCGCCTTGGCGGCGGGACGAGCCGGGCGCGCATCGGCCTTGGCGGGCGTGTCTGCCCGTGCGGCCGGGGCTGCTGCTGCCTTGCGCGCGGTGGCGGCCTTGCTGCCACCGTCGGCTGCCTTGACCGGGGACGGACGCGCCGGAAGGCCGAGGCGATGCGCCTTGCCGATGACCGCGTTACGGCTGACGCCGCCCAGTTCCTCGGCGATCTGGCTCGCCGTCAAGCCGCGCTCCCACATCTGCCTGAGTTGCTCGATGCGTTCGTCAGTCCAAGACATCGTTGTTCCTTTGTGTGATGGCGGTCATATGGGGGCGACCTCCAAAAAGGTCAAATAAGCAGTG
>Ga0182736_1000521_pt1 | contig 56777 bp, 52 predicted proteins | sample eDN5th30CKraftBY_FD_128882 | JGI IMG/M metagenome (GOLD analysis project Ga0182736, IMG submission 128882) | Enriched backyard soil microbial communities from Emeryville, California, USA - eDNA 5th pass 30_C Kraft BY (version 2) (version 2) | ecosystem: Environmental > Terrestrial > Soil >... | reverse complement strand
CGTCACCGTGAACGCCATCGCCCCCGGACCCTTCGAGTCCAAGATGATGGCGGCCACCCTCGACGCCTTCGGCGAGCAGATCGCGGCCACCACGCCGATGAAGCGGATCGGCCGCCCCGACGACATGGCCGGCACCGCCGTCTTCCTTGCGTCCCGGGCCGGGGCCTACCTGACCGGTACGGTCATCCCCGTCGACGGTGGCATCTCCACCACCGCATAGGAGGGAAAGCAGACCATGACCGACGCTGACGAGCCCACCGGCGCCTGGACGCCCGGCGACGACGCAGACAGCACCCAGGCGTGGACGCCGGAGACCCCCGCCGATGCCGGCGATGCCGGTGGCCCGCCCGATGACGCCACCCAGGTCGTGCCCGGCGTGCCCGCCGGCGAACCGGCCATCGGCGCCGACGCCACGCCGCCAGCCGGCCTGTACGTCCCGCCCCCCGGCCCCGGCGAGGGCGGGTACGGCGACGAGCCCCCGGTCGACGAGCCCCCGGCGGCCGCCTCCTCGGGCGGCGGCAACGGCCCGCTGATCGCCGTCATCGTGATCCTCCTGCTGATCATCGGGGTCGGTGCCCTGCTGCTGTTCACCGGCAACGACGACGACAAGGGCGACACGACGACCACCACCACGAGCAGCACCACGACGTCGAGCACGACCACGTCGACGACCACCACGACCACGACGACGGCCCCGCCCACCACCACCACGCTGCCGCCCACCACCACGACGGCCCCGCCCACCACGACGACGGCTCCGCCGACCACGACCACCACGACGGAACCGCCGCCGACCACCACCAGCACGACCGTCGCCCCCTAGCGCGGCGACCGGCACCGAGACGCGGAAGAGGGGCCCCACCGGGGCCCCTCTTCTCGTTCTGGAGGTTGATCGGCGTCCGCCGGAGGCGGGGCGATCAGGCGATGGCGGTGGCGGACTCCGACAGCTCGGACTGGCCGAGGGCGAACGACTCGTACTCGTCGCTGGTGTCGGTGAGGTCCTCGAACTGGATCACGCCCAGCTCCTGGAACTTGGTGCGCAGCCAGCCGTCGCCGGCATCGAGCAGCCCGAGCTTCTTGCAGTTCGGGACGATCTTCGAGAACAGCATCTGCTGGAACATCTCGCGACCCGGGTCGTTCATCACGAACTGCACGGCCTCCTTGGTGTCGATGTCCATGCGGGCGAGCACCTCCTGCTGGAGCAGGCGGTCGCGCATGCGGACGGCGGCCTCGAAGGCGAACTCCTGGCGCTCGTGGATCTCGTCGAGCGTCAGCTCCTCGTAGTACTCCTTCAGCGAGAGCACGCCGAAGGCCACGTGGCGGGCCTCGTCGCTCATCACGTAGCGGAGCAGCTGCTTGAGCAGCGGCTCGGGGGTGACCATGTGCATCAGGCCGAAGGCGGCGAGGGCCAGCCCCTCCACCATGATCTGCATGCCCAGGTAGGTCATGTCCCAGCGGGAGTCCTCGATGATGTCGTCGAGGAGCAGCCCGAGGTGGACGTTGAGCGGGTAGTGACCGTGCAGCTTGGTGTCGAGGTACTTGGCGAACACCTCGACGTGGCGGGCCTCGTCCATCACCTGGGTGGCGGCGTAGTACTTGGCGTCGATCCACGGCACGGTCTCGACGATCTTCGCCGTGCAGATCAGGGCGCCCTGCTCGCCGTGCATGAACTGGCTGAGCATCCAGTTGTTGGACTCCATGCCCAGCTGGTCGAACTCCTTGTCGCCCCACTTCTCGAACGGGGTGCCGGCGATCTGGGCAGCCCGGGTCTCGGGCGTCTGGCCGAACGAGTGGCGCTGCATCTCGACGAGCTCGAGCGGGTCGACCTCGATCGACCAGTCCAGGTCGGTCTCGCCGTTCCACTGGCTGTGCTTCGCCTTCTCGTAGAGCTTGTTCAGCGCGGGGCGCCGGCCCTTCTCGTAGTCCCAGGTGAAGATGGCGTCGGCGTTGTCCTTGACCGCCCGGACGTTCTCCTCGCCCTCCTCCGCAGCGACCGCGAGGATCGCCTCGATGTCGTTGATGTCCTCACGGCCGATGAGGCTCTCGGTCGATGCATGCGTGTTGGACGAGCTGTTGGTCGACATGACCCGGTTCCCCTTGTTCGCGATCTGGACGCGACCCACCGATCGGCACGAACGCGTCAATAACGAACGTTATGGCAGGTCGTGTCCGCTTGGGAACAGGTCATCGGTCACGAAACAGTTGCAAGCAGGCCAAACACACCGCCCGAATCGGGTCGTTCAAGCCGCTCCTGGCGGCTCACGCGACCTGATTTCGCCCAGGGGCCCAGCACACCGCCCGAATCGGGTCGTTCAAGCCGCTGCTGGCGGCTCAGGTGACCTGATTCGGGGGGGGAATCAGCCGGGGTACGGGTGGGGTGCGCCGCCGAAGACGCGCGCCGCGTTCTCGCGGAGGAACTTGGGCCAGACGTCGTCGCGGAAGGGGACGTTGGGGAGCTCGGCGAAGATGCGGTCGAGCGTCAATCCCGCTGCCCAGTAGCCGGCGTAGATGATCTTGTCGCTGCCCCGGGTGTTGGCGAAGTCGATGATGTCCTTCGGGTAGTGCTTCGGGGCGAACGCCGACGTCGAGTAGTAGAGGTTCGGCCACTTGAGGAGGAGCTTCACCATCAGCTCGGTCCAGGGCTCGGCGCCGTGGCGGGTGACGATCTTGAGCTCCGGGAAGAACCAGCACACCTCGTCGAGCTGCATCGGGAGCTGTGCGCTCATCGGCAGCCGCGGCCCGGGCACGCCCGCGTACACGACGATGGGCAGGCCGGCCTCCGCGCACTTGGCGTAGATCGGGTACATCTTCTTGTCGTCGAGCGGGACCTGCGGCAGCAGCGCGGTGCCCCAGGTGTGCACCGACTTGAGCTTGTCGCCCCACGTCTCGACGGCGGCGTCGATCTGGCGGAGCGCCTCCATCCCCGTGTTCGGGTCGACGTTGAGGATCCCCCAGAACTTGTCCGGGTGCTCGGTGAGGGCCCGCTTCGCCAGGTCCTTCTCGGTGACGTTGGTGAGGAAGCGGGTGATGCCGAAGCGCTCCATCTCGGCCAGCACGAGCTCGAGCGGGTCGTCGATCTCGTCGTAGGTCGGGATGTCCTTGAACATGTACCCGGCCGGCATCTCCATCGTCTGGGTCTCCTTGTCGAGAGACGCCTTGCGGATGTAGTCGTAGACCTTGGCCTTGGCCTCCCGGACGTCCGGGAAGGAGAGGAACGTGTCGGTGACGCCCCCTGCACGGGCGGCGTCGAAGGCGGCGTTGCCGGTCGGTTCGGGCATCCCCGGACCCTAGCCCCAGAACTAGAACACGTTCTCGTTTCCGGTTCGGCTCGCTCGACGGGCACCGGCGGCGCTCACGTCGCCGTCGGCCCTGCCCGCCGGCCGCCCGCGGTGCGACCTCGTCACCACGGGTCGGGCTCGGGCTCGAAGCCGAAGGTGGGGCGGGCGACCTCGAGCGTGCCGGCGAAGCGCTCGATCTCGTCTTGGATGCGGACGAGGTTGCCGGGCGTCAGGCCGACCCAGAGACCGTCGACCTTCACCTCGCGGTCGTCGGTGGCATCGACCATCAGGGCCTGGCCGCGGCCGCGTGCGGCGCGGGCGTGGCGCACCCCGATGACCCGGACCTCGCCCCAGTGCAGGGCCGTGCGCGAACCGAAGAGGGGCAGCAGGGCGATGCCGGTGACGTCGGCCGTCACCACCGGCCGGGCGGCGAACCAGGCGACGAACGTGCAGATCGCCCCGAGGCCCAGCCCGATGTAGCCGCCTTCGGTGTTGTCGGCGCCGATGGCGGCGAACCCGAACACGATCCCGATCACCGCGAGCGCGCACCACAGCAGCACGATGCCGGCGGCGTAGCGGATGGTGAGCCGTCCGCCCGAGGCATCGGCGCGCGGGTGGAGCAGCCGGACCGCAGGCGATCGGGTGTCGTACACCGGGGCGACGCTACCGCCGGTGCCGGTCACCGCCAGCGGCGGGCGGGGCGCTCGATCCCGAGGATCACCACCTCCGGCCACGGCAGCGGCTCACGCCCCTGGCGGGCCGCGGTCGCGGCCACGGCTTGGGCCACGAGCTGGAGGTCGTCGATGGCCGCATCGGCCTGGCCGGCGACCCGGGTCCCCGGCCAGACCACGTAGGCGGGCTCGAGGCGCCGCTCGATCCGCAGGCGCGGCGGCACGAACGAGGAGCCCGTGGTCCCGGTGAGGGAGAGCCGCACGACCTCCGGCCAGGGGATGGTGACCGGTCGGAGGGCGCCGACGTGGATGCCGACGTCGTCGGCCACGAGCCACGGACGGGTCCAGCGCACCAGGCTCAGGAGGGAGTACCCGATCGACGCCACGCCGATCACCGCGAAGACCGGTCCGCCGTCGTCGGACGCGACCGCCAGGAGGCAGATGGTCCCCCAGGCGCAGCCGGCCAGCCACACGAGCGCGCTCGTCCAGGGCGACCGGACCGCCAGCCGCGGGCCGTCGGGGCGGATGCGCACGTGCCAGAGCGCGGCGAGGCCCGAGCCGCCCCACCGTCCGTCGCCGGCCATCAGCGCACAGCCGATCGGGTGCCGTCGACCTCGACGTACACGAGGTGCTCGGGCCACGGCACCGGTCCGACGCCGCGGCGTTCGGCCTCGACGGCGATGCGCTTGGCGACGTACCGGAGCTCGGCGACCTGGCGGTACGAGCGGTACGAGAAGGCCGGGACCAGGGTCAGGGTGCGCTGGCCGCGCCGCTCCACCCGGATCGACGGCAGCCGGATCCCCTGCTCGGACACGTCGCGCATGGCGAGGCCGCGGAGGTCCGACCACGGCACGCGGACGCGGCGCAGGCTGCCCACGCGGAGCCCGGCGTCGTCGACCGTGATCCACGGCCGTGCGGCGAGGACCAGGATCACGATGCCGACCAGGGTGAAGACGAAGCCGAAGGGGAGGTCGCCGCCCTCGTCCGTGCGGCCCCAGGCGCCGTTGGCGGAGATCCCGAGACCCGTGACGAGGAGGAACCCGCCCCCGAGGAACGTGATCAACGGGGGCCGCACCACGAACGAGCGGTCCGTGGTGCGGAAGCGCAGCTCGACGAGGTGCTCGAAGCCGGCCGGGCGCCACCGGGCGCGGCGAGCCGGACGGCTCGCCGCCGCCTCCTCGCGCCCGCCGTGGGTGCCGCCGTCGGCGACCTAGAGCCCCTCGAACGTCTGGTCCAGGATCTGGGACTGCTCCTGGAGGTGGATGGCGTGGGAGCCGGTGGCCGGGCTGCCCGAGCCGGTGCGGGAGACCTGGCGGTACTTCACGCCCTCGCCCACCAGCGGCCAGAGCCGCTCGTTCACGAACGACCGCGGGCCCATGTTGTCGGGCTCCTCCTGGAGGTACACGACCTCGGTGGCGTTCGGGTAGCGGGTGAGCAGCTCGGTGACCTGCTGGTACGGGAACGGGTACAGCTGCTCGATCCGGATGATCGCGGCCGGGTGGTTGCGCTCGTCGCGCCGGGCGATGGCGTCGTAGGCGACCTTGCCCGAGCAGAACACCAGGCGCTGCACGGCGTTCGGGTCGGTGACGCCCGGGTCGTCGAGCAGCTCCTGGAACGAGCCCTCGGTGAGCGCCGACAGCGGCGACCGGGCGACCTTGGCCCGCAGCAGCGACTTGGGCGTCATGACCACCAGCGGCTTGCGCACCTCGCGGTGCATCTGCCGGCGGAGCAGGTGGAAGTACTGCGCTGCGGTGGTGGCGTTGGCGACCTGGATGTTGTCCTCGGCGCAGAGGGTGAGGAACCGCTCGACCCGGCCCGACGAGTGCTCGGGGCCCTGGCCCTCGAGGCCGTGGGGCAGCAGGAGCACGAGGCCGGAGGTCTGGCCCCACTTGTCCTCGGCGGCGACCAGGTACTGGTCGATCACGATCATGGCCCCGTTGACGAAGTCGCCGAACTGGGCCTCCCAGCACACCAGGGCGTCCTTGGCGACGACCGAGTAGCCGTACTCGAAGCCCATGGCCGCGTACTCGCTCAGCAGCGAGTCGTAGATGTGGAACTTGCCCTGCTCCGGCGCCAGGTTGGCGAGCGGCGCGTACTCGGCGCCGGTGGAGTAGTCGGACAGGACCGAGTGCCGGTGCGAGAAGGTGCCGCGCCGGGAGTCCTGGCCGGCGATGCGGATGTCGGTGCCCTCGAGGAGCAGCGAGCCGAACGCCATGGCCTCGGCGGTGCCCCAGTCGACCTCGCCGCCGTCGACCATCTTCGAGCGGGTCTCGAACTGCTTCACCAGCTTCGGGTGGATCTCGAAGCCCTCGGGGACGTCGACGAGGCCGGCGTTGATGCGCTGGAGCTCGGCGAGCGCGACGCCGGTCTGCACGTGGGGCAGCACGCCGATGGCCGGCGGGACCGGCCGGGCGATGATCTCCGACTCCGGCTTGGCGTCACGGGTCTCGGCGAGCACCGTGTTGAGCCGGGCGCTGAAGTCGTCGAGCGCCTGCTCGGCCTCTTCGAGGGAGATGTCGCCCCGCTTGACCAGGGCCTCGGTGAAGAGCTTGCGCACCGAGCGGCGGGCGTCGATGCGCTTGTACATGAGCGGCTGCGTGTAGCTCGGGTCGTCGCCCTCGTTGTGGCCGTGGCGCCGGTAGCAGACCATGTCGATGACGACGTCCTTGTGGAACGCCTTGCGGAACTCGTAGGCGAGCCGGGCGACCCGGACGCACGCCTCGGGGTCGTCGCCGTTCACGTGGAAGATCGGCGCCTCGATCATCTTGGCGACGTCGGTGGAGTACTCCGAGGAGCGGGCCGACTCGGGCGACGTGGTGAAGCCGAGCTGGTTGTTGATGATCAGGTGGACCGTGCCGCCCACCCGGTAGCCCTTGATGGTGGAGCAGTTGAGGGTCTCGGCCACCACGCCCTGGCCGGCGAACGCCGCGTCGCCGTGGAGGAGGATCGGCAGCACCGAGAACGCCTCGGGGTCGTTGATGGCGTCCTGCTTGGCCCGCACCATGCCGACGACGACGGGGTCCACCGTCTCGAGGTGGCTCGGGTTGGCGGCCAGCTCGATCTCGATGGTGTGGCCCTTGCGGCCGGTGAAGGTGCCGGTCTGGCCGAGGTGGTACTTCACGTCGCCCGAGCCCTGCGTGGACTCCGGGTCGATGAAGCCCTCGAACTCCTTGAACAGCTGCTCGTGGCGCTTGCCCACGATGTTGGTGAGCACGTTGAGCCGGCCGCGGTGCGCCATGCCCAGCACGGCGCCGTCGAGGCCGTCGGTGGCGGCGGCGTCGAGGACGGCGTCGAGGATCGGGATGGCGGACTCGGCGCCTTCGATGCCGAAGCGCTTCTGCCCGACGTACTTGGTGGCGAGGAACTTCTCGATGGCCTCGGCGGCGTTGAGCCGGCCCAGGATGTGGCGCTGCTCGTCGGCGTCGATCTTGTCGCTGACGCCCTCGACGTGCTGCTGGATCCAGGCCTTCTGCTCCGGCTCGGAGATGTGCATGTACTCGATGCCGATGGTGCGGCAGTAGGCGTCGCGCAGGACGTGGAGCAGGTCGCCGAGCTTCATGCGGGTGGTGCCGGCGACGCCGCCGGTGAGGAACTCGCGCTCGAGGTCCCAGATGGTGAGGCCGTAGGTGGCGGGGTCGAGCTCGCTGTGCATGTGCGGCTCCTTCCACGCCAGCGGATCGAGGTCCGCGATGAGGTGGCCGCGCACGCGGTGCATGTTGATGAGCGTCTGCACGTTCATCTGCTTCTCGAGGCGCGACTGCTCCCGGTCCACCGGGTTGTCGTCGGTGCGCCACTGGACGGCCTCGTAGGGCACGCCGAGGGAGCGGAAGATCTGGTCGTAGAAGCCGTCGGCGCCGGTGAGGAGCTCCTGCACCCGCTTGAGGAACAGACCGGACTCCGCGCCCTGGATGATGCGGTGGTCGTAGGTGGACGTGACCGTCATGACCTTCGACAGGCCCATCTCGGCCAGCGCCTCGGGATCGGACCCGCCGAACGCCGCCGGGTAGTCCAGCCGGCCGACGCCGACGATGACGCCCTGGCCGGGCATGAGGCGCGGCACCGACTGGACGGTGCCGATGGTGCCGGGGTTGGTGAGGGTGATGGTGGCGCCGGCGAAGTCGTCGGGCGTGAGCTTGTTCGACCGGACCTTGCGGATGACGTCCTCGTAGGCGCCGTGGAAGCCGCGGAAGTCGAGCGTGTCGGCGTCGCGGATGACCGGGACGAGCAGCGAGCGCGAGCCGTCCTTCTTCTCGACGTCGACGGCGAGGCCCAGGCCGACCGTGGGGTTGCGCACGATGCGGGGCTTGCCGTCGGGGCCCTCGAGGTACGAGTTGTTCATGGCCGGGACGCTGTCGGCCACGGCCCGAACGATGGCGAAGCCGATGATGTGGGTGAAGCTGACCTTCCCGCCCCGGGTGCGGCCCAGGTAGCCGTTGATCACCTTGCGGTTGACCTCGAGCAGCTTGGCCGGCACCTCGCGGAACGAGGTGGCGGTGGGCACCGCGAGGCTGCGCTCCATGTTCTCGACGATCTTGGCGGCGACGCCGCGGAGCGGGTCACCGGGCACCTCCTCGGTGCCGTCGGCGGCGATGCCGGTGGACTTGGGAGCCGGAGGCGCGGCGGGGGCCGGGGCGGCCGCCGCGACCGGCGCCGGTGCACCGGCCTTCACGACCGGCAGCTGCCCGGTCTCGGCCGTCCGGCCGGTGGCCGGCAGGGACTTGTCGAGGGTGCTGGCGGTGACGTCGGAGTCCCGCTGGTAGTCCGCGAAGAAGTCGCGCCAGCTCTCGCTGACGGCGGCCGGGTTGTCGAGGTACTGCTCGTACATCTCGTCGACGAGCCATGCGTTGGGCCCGAGTGCGTCGTTGCTGTGGTTCTCAGCCATCGACGTCGATCCTAACGAGGCGCTCCAACCGCCCATCCCGCCGATCGGAGAACATCGGTCGACGCCGGCCGCACAGCCGCCCGCCGGGCCTGTGCGGCTCCCCCACTACCCTGGCTCGTCGGCGTCGGCAGCCCGACGCACCCGTTCTCCAGGAGGTACCGCTCACATGGCGGCCCAGTACATCTACACGATGCACAAGCTCACCCGGTTCTACCCGCCGGACCGCGAGGTGCTGAAGGACATCAACCTGTCCTTCTACCCGGGCGCCAAGATCGGTGTCCTCGGCGCCAACGGCGCCGGCAAGTCGTCGCTGCTCAAGGTCATGGCCGGCAAGGACGACGGCTTCACCGGCGAGGCCCGCCTGACCCAGGGCTTCACCGTCGGCATGCTCGAGCAGGAGCCGCACCTCGACGAGTCCAAGAACGTCAAGGACAATGTGCTCGACGGCGTGGCCGAGGTGGCCGGACTGCTCACCGCGTACGACGCCTGCCTGGCGAAGTACGCCGATCCCGATGCCGACTACGAGAAGATCGGCGAGGAGCAGGCCCGCCTGGAGGCCGAGATCGCCGCCAAGGGCGCGAACGACCTCGACCGCAAGATCGAGATCGCCATGGACGCGCTGCGCCTCCCCGCGCCCGACGCCGACGTCACCAACCTCTCGGGCGGCGAGCGCCGCCGGGTCGCCCTGTGCCGCCTGCTGCTGAGCGCGCCGGACCTGCTGCTGCTCGACGAGCCCACCAACCACCTCGATGCCGAGTCGGTGGCGTGGCTCGAGCGCTTCCTGCGCGACTACGCCGGCACCATCGTGGCCATCACCCACGACCGCTACTTCCTCGACAACGTCGCCGGCTGGATCCTCGAGCTCGACCGCGGCCGGGGCATCCCGTTCGAGGGCAACTACTCGGGCTGGCTGGAGCAGAAGTCCGCTCGCCTGGCCCAGGAGGAGAAGCAGGCGTCGGCCCGCCAGCGCACCCTCAACCAGGAGCTCGACTGGGTGCGCATGTCCCCCAAGGCCCGCCAGTCCAAGGGCAAGGCCCGCCTCGCGGCCTACGACAAGCTGCTCGAGGAGTCCAAGCAGGCCGAGGGCCGCGACGCCAAGCTCCAGATCTTCATCCCGTCGGGCGACCGCCTCGGCGACCAGGTGATCGAGGTCGAGCACCTGGCCAAGGGCTTCGGCGACAAGCTCCTCATCGAGGACCTGTCCTTCTCGCTGCCGAAGGCCGGCATCGTCGGCATCATCGGCCCCAACGGCGCCGGCAAGACCACCCTCTTCAAGATGCTCACCGGCCAGGAGCAGCCCGACGGCGGCTCCATCAAGATCGGCTCCACGGTCCAGCTGGCCTACGTCGACCAGAGCCGCGACAGCCTCGACGACTCGAAGACGGTCTACGAGGAGATCACCGGCGGCAAGGACGACCTCGTGGTCGGCGGCCGGGAGATCCACGGCCGGGCCTACGTCGCGTCGTTCAACTTCACCGGCTCGGACCAGCAGAAGCCCGTCGGCGTGCTGTCGGGCGGCGAGCGCAACCGCGTCCACCTCGCCAAGCTCCTCAAGGAGGGCGGCAACGTCCTGCTCCTCGACGAGCCCACCAACGACCTCGACGTCGACACCCTGCGCGCGCTCGAGGAGGCGCTGGAGGCCTACGCCGGCTGCGCCGTGGTCATCTCCCACGACCGCTGGTTCCTCGACCGCATCGCCACCCACATGCTGGCGTTCGAGGGCGACTCGCAGGTGCGCTGGTTCGAGGGCAACTTCTCCGAGTACGAGGCCTTCCGCAAGAAGGAGCTCGGCGCCGAGGCAGACCAGCCGCACCGCATCAAGTACAAGCCGCTCGCCCGCTGAGGCGAGGCGGTCGCCGGGAGCTTCAGCCCGTGTAGCTGGGGCTCCCCGCCGTGGCGGTGGCCGGCGCGGCCGCCGGCTCCGCCGCGGGCGGAGCGGCGGGGACGCTGGTGGCGCCGGTCCCTGGGACCGTCGACGGCACGACCGTCGTGTTGGCGGAAGTGGTCGTGGTCGTGGTGGCCGCCGGCGGGCCGATCGTGAAGTCGCCCGAGTACACGACCGCCACCGTCTCCAGCTGCTGCGTCTCGCAGGTCGCCTCGAGCTGGTAGCGGCCATCGGGCAGGTGGGCGGCGAGCTGGATCCAGCCGGTGAAGGTTCCGTCGGCCGCGAGCCCGGTGCCGCCGCGCAGCTCGCCCGGGTGGCCGCCCGTGACCGGGTCGTAGACCTGGATCGTGACGCTCTCGGCCAGACCAGGGCCGGACCCGTTCGGGTAGCAGGTGCCGCGGTAGTTCACGATGTCGTCGACCGCGTACCGGTCCAGCTCGGTGAACACCTCGTAGGTCGGGTCCGGCGGGGCGGCTCGCACTGGGCCGGGTCCCACCGCCGTCGCTGCCACCGCCACACCGAGCGCCGCCACCCACCGCCTCGTCGACCGCTGCACCGTGCCTCCCCTTCGCCTCGGCTCGCCCGACCGGCGAACCGCCGGCCCGAGCGTGCCACGCCAGGTCCGCTGGCGCTGGCGGTGGCTGTGCAAGGGTGAGCGTCTCCTGCCCCGCCCCTGCGCCGAGAGCCCGCCCCGATGACCGAACCGACATGAGCGATCTGGTCCGGACGCTCATCGTCTGCGGGCTGATCTCCGGCACGCAGCCCTTCACCATCCTCGGCATGTTCCTGGTGCTCGGCGGCGAGCGGGGCACGCGCAACGTGTGGTGGTACCTCTTCGGCTGCTTCAGCATCCAGTTCGTCATCGTGGTGATCGTCGGCTCGCTGGTCGAGGGCACCGTCGCCGCCGACTCGGGCCCCGGGCGTTCGCTGATCGGCCTGCGCATCGCGGTGGGGCTGGTGCTGTTCCTCCTCGGCGTCTGGCTGCGGCGCCCGGCGAAGAAGGAGGCGCCGGACACGCCGAAGGCGTTCGAACGCCTGAACGGCGTGGGGGCCGGGGCGTCCTACATCGGCGGCATCCTGATCGCCGACTACCAGGGCTCGGTCCTCGCGGCCGGCGCACTGGCCACCGCCCAGGTGAGCCAGGCCGACCAGCTGGCCGGCTGGGCGATCTACTGCCTGTTCGCCACCGGCATCCCGGTGGCCGCCGCCATCGCCACCATCCGCTCGGCCCGGGCCGAGGCCCGGCTGCACCGCACCATCGACTGGGTCGTCCGGAACCGCCGGCCGTTGGCGTCGTGGATCTGCCTGGTGGGCGGCCTGCTGCTGTTCGGCGACGGGCTGGCGTCCTGGGTCCAGGCCGGCGCCTGACCCACGACCGCCAGCCCGCTCTCCAGGTTCAGCCCAGCCGTCACCTGCCTCGGCGCCCCGCTCGGAACAGCGCCACACCCGCCGCCACCAGCCAGGCATCGCCCACCGTGAGCCCGAGGCGCTGGAAGAAGCCGTTGGCTTCGCTGACCGTCGTGGCCGCCAGGCACACCGCCGAGGTCACCCCGCCGGCGGCCGCGAGCGCCGCGGCCCGCCGGTGACCGGTGTCGCGCAGGGGGCGGGCCGAAGCCAGCTGGAGGACCGTGATCGAGACGTACCCGACGCCCGCCGCCACCCCGTGCCAGGTGTCCATCGACGGGGAGTGCTCGAGCGGCAGCGCGGCCACGGCGATGGTCGCCGCCCCGTTCACGGCGGCGATCGACCAGACCGAGCGGAGCGGCGAGGTGCGGAGCGCGGTCGAGCCCACCAGCACCGCGGCGCCGTAGGCGACGAACGCTGCGGTCATCAGCTCCCGGTTCGGAGCGCCGACGGCGGCGATGCGGCTGATGGCCTGGTCGACCGGCGAGTACCCCGGCATGCGACCGCCGCCGACGACCCATCCGCCGACGAACGCCACCGGCCCGGCGACGAGTCCGAGCGCCGACCACGGCCTCGTGGTGACCAGCGGCGGCACCGCTCCCCCGTCGGAACCCATCGGGCGACCGTACCGCCGCCGTCTACCTTCGGGGCATGACCGATCTCAACGTCGACGTGGTGTTCCTCGATGCAGGCGGCGTCCTCGTGGTCCCCGACCACGACGTCATCTGCCAGCGCTTCGCCGCGGCGGGGTTCACCGTCGACCCCGAGCTCCTGTTCGAGGCGCACTACCGGGGCGTGCAGGCCATCGACGTCGCCGAAGCCGCGCCCGAGGTGTTCGACGACTACCACCGTGCCTACGCCACCCACGTCGGGGTCGACGAGGCCTCGCTCCTCGCCGCCACCGAGGTGCTCCAGGGCCTGTGGCAGATCTCGGGGCTGTGGCAGCAGGCCCTGCCCTGGGCGGCCGAGGGCCTGGCCGCCATCGCCGCCACCGGCGTGCCGATCGTGATCGTGTCGAACGCCGACGGCACCGTCGACCAGGTGCTCGGGCAGGCCGGGCTGCTGCAGGTCGGCCCCGGGCCCGGCGTCGAGGTCCTCGCCATCGTCGACTCCGGCGCCGTGGGGGTGGCCAAGCCCGACCCGAAGATCTTCGAGATCGCGCTCGACCTGGTGGGTGCGACCCCGGACCGGGCCATCCACGTGGGCGACGCCTACCAGTACGACGTGCGCGGCGCGCGAGCCGCGGGGGTTCGGCCGGTCCTCGTCGACCCGCTCGACATCCGCACCGACGCCGACTGCGAGCGCGTCGCCTCGCTGCTCGACGTGGTGGACCTGCTGCGCTGACCGGCGGCTGGCGGGCGCCGGTCCCGAGCTACTCGGCGCAGGCCGGGTCGGCGGCGATGTCGGCCGGCACCTCGATGGCGGTGGGTTCGCCCACGTCGTCGAGCGCCCAGCGCGTCCACATCGACACCTCGTCGGCCATCTCGTCGACGCCCTCGGCGCCCGCGTCCCGCATCGCGGTGAACGGAAGCCGCATCTCCACGTCGAGGGCGCCGTCGTCGTGGATGGTGACCGCCGCGCGGACGACCTCGTCCTCCAGGCCGGCCGCCACCTCGGGGTTCCGCGCCACGTAGGACGGCGAGAGGATGAGCAGCGCGGGCAGGTCGACGTCGTAGGTGGTGGCGACGCGGGTGACCTTCGCCGGCGGCTGCTGCGGGGTCGCCGTCGAGAGCGGCCCGAGCGGGTCCACCGGGAACAGCTCCGAGGCGACCACGGTCTCGGCCAGGCCCAGCTCGGCCATGGCGCCGTCCATCGACACCCACGCCGCGTCGCACCGCTCCTCGACCCACGGGGCCGACAGGTAGGTGCCGTCCTCCGTGTAGACGACGCGCAGGGGGCCCTCGGGCGCATCGGGCAGTCCCTCGTCGATGGTGATCGTCCGCTCGGCCAGGAGCCGGTCCCGGTCGAACTCGATCACCTCCTCGACGCCGCCGCCCTCGAGGACCTCGCCGGTGTCGTCCCACACCGCGCCCGCGCTCTGGTGGAGGCGGCCGGTGCGGGTGGCGGTGACGGCCACGACCCGGTCCCACGGGATCGGGTCCGGGGCGCGGAGGGTGGTGCTGGGCTCGTCGGGCTCGGTCGTCGATCCGGTGCGCGCCTCGCCCTCGGCCTCGGTGGTCGTGGAGGCGGTGGACCGGGCCCCGCCGCTGGCGCCCTCGCTCCCGTCCCCGCCCGCCGAGCACGCCACGGGCACCGCCGCCAGGAGCACCGCCACGAGGAGGGACCGCCCGCCGATCGAGATCACGCGGGCACCCTAGGCGGCGCTACTCCAGGCGGATGGCGACCTCGTTGGCGAGGAGGCGGCCCTCGGGGGTGAGGACCACCCGGTCTCCGTGCTGCTCCACGAGGCCGTCGAGCCGGTCGACGAAGCCCGCTGGCGCCTCGGTGGCCGGGATGCCGCCGCGGGTGCGGATGGCGAGCTGGAGGTGCTCGATGCGGCGGCCCTCGGCGTCGAGCTCCTCGCTCCCGGACACCGGGGAGGTGCCGGCCTCCACGGCCTTGAGGTAGCGCTCGGGGGTCCGGTGGTTCCAGTACCGGCGGCCGGCGACGTGGCCGTGGGCGGCACACCCGATGGCGAGGTACTCGCCGCCCGACCAGTAGAGGTGGTTGTGGCGGCACTCGTGGCCGGGCTTGGACCAGTTGGAGATCTCGTACCAGTCGTAACCGGCGGCGCCGAGCCGGGCGGTGGCCAGCTGGTACTCGTCGGCCTGGGTGTCGTCGTCGGGGTGGCGGGCCGGGTCGGCGGCCAGCGGCGTCCCGGCCTCGACGGTGAGCGCGTAGGCGCTGATGTGGTGCGGGTCGAGGGCGACGGCGGCGTCGAGCGTGCGGGCCCACTGGTCGAGCGTCTCCCCGGCCGCGCCGTACACCAGGTCGACGTTGACCGACAGGCCCGCGGCGTGGGCGGCCTCGACCGCCCGCCGCACGTTGGCCGGGTCGTGCTCGCGGCCGAGCGTGGCGAGCACCTCGGGATCCATCGACTGGACCCCGATCGAGATCCGGGTGACACCGCCATCGGCGTAGATGCGGGCCCGCTCGGCGTCGAGGTCGTCGGGGTTGCACTCGATCGTGACCTCGGCCCCTGGCGCGAGCGGGATCGACCGGAGGACCCGGATGAGCCGGTGGGGGTCCACCAGGGTGGGCGTGCCCCCACCCACGAAGACGCTGGTGACCGGCGGGTGCTGGGGGGCCTCGGCGCGGATCTGCTCTTCGCACGCCGCGAGGTACCGCTCCTCGAGGTGGAGCCGGTCGGTCCAGGTCGCGAAGGCGCAGTAGTCGCACCGGTGCCGGCAGAAGGGCACGTGGAGGTAGAGCCCGAACGCCACCCGGCGAGCGTACCGGGGAGTCGCTCACGGACCCCGTGCCGAACAACCGTCCGATCCCGAGAGGCGCCCCTTGAGCACGCTCAGCGACATTCACCCGAGGGGTAGCCACGCATGGTGACAAAACCGCGCTGCGTGGGCTATGGTGACGGACGAGCGCGAAGCGTGCGCATCAATACCAAGAGTGGGGAGACCAGGCACATGACGCCTCCGTCAGCGGAAAACGAGCTCGACCCGGAGTCCACCGAGTACGCGCGGCTCGTGGGCGAGCGGCTCCGGGCCATCCGGCGCCAGAAGCGGCTGTCGCTCCAGGAGGCGGAGGAGCTGTCAGGCCAGGAGTTCAAGGCGTCGGTCCTCGGCGCCTACGAGCGCGGCGAGCGGGCCATCTCGGTCCCCCGCCTCCACCGGCTGGCCACCGTGTACCAGGTGCCGGTCGACCAGCTCCTCCCCCGCGATGCGGGCGATCCCCGCTCCGACGGCCCCTACCTCGACCTCACCGCCCCAGCCGCCCCGGCGCCGCGGAAGATCGTGATCGACCTCGGCCGCCTCGACGACATCGGCGGGCCCACCGGCGAGATGCTCCGCCGCTACCTGGCGATGATCCAGGTGCAGCGCCAGGACTTCAACGGGCGGGTGCTCACCATCCGCCGCGACGACCTGCGGGCCATCGCCTGCATCCTCGACACCCCGCCGGACCACGCCACCGAGCGGCTCGAGCAGCTGGGCATGCTCTTCCAGGGCACCCCGGTCCTCACCAACCCGGCTCGCTGAGCCGCCCGCCCGGCGACGGGCACCCGAACCCGCCTGCTTCGACGTGACTGGACGACGCCGAAGCAGGCGCTTTCGGTTTTCGGCCCGTCCCGCCCCGTTCCCTCGGGTGGGGGTCTGACCGGGCGGGGTGGGTCAGGGCGTGGCGACGCGGCCGCTGCGGAGGGCCACGAGCAGGGCGCCGGCCACGATGGCCGCGGTCTCGGCGCGCAGGACGCCCGTGGACAGCGACACCCGGGGCAGGTCGGCTTCGAGCTCGTGGCGCTCCCAGCCGCCCTCCGGCCCGACGAGGATGACCGGGTGGTCGAGGCTCGGCGCGTCGCCGTCGCGCTCGGCCAGGCAGGCGCCGCCGATGCCGGCGACCGCGGCGAACGTGGTGACCGGCTCGACCATCGGCAGCCAGGGCTGGCGGCTCTGCATCGCCGCCTCCCGGGCCACCTTGTTGAGGCGGGCCTGGGCGAGGTCGGCCTTGCCCTCGTCCCAGCGCACGACCGAGCGGGCGGCCTCGAACGGGCAGATCCAGTCGACGCCGAGCTCGGTGAGCTTCTGGACCGCGAGCTCGGGCTTGGACCCCTTCACCAGCGCGAACGCCACGCCGATCGCGGGCGTCGGGTGGGGGCAGAAGCGGATCTCACCGGTGGCTTCGGGCTCCTCGTCGGCCATGCGGGCGGCCCGCCAGCTGCCACTGCCGTCGCCCAGGATCAGGGCATCGCCGTTTCGCACCCGGCGCACCCGGGCGAGGTGGTGGTGGTCGTCGAGGCGCAGCACCGGCGCGTCGAGGTCCTCGACGTAGACCAGGGGGCCGCCGCCCGAGGGGATCTCGTCGGCCTCGGCCCCGGGGAGCGTCGGTTCGGGTGGGGTCGGCTCGGACACCGCAGCTGTCTAGTGGAACGCCGACTTGATGCGGGAGAAGAAGCCCTTGTCGGCCGGTGCGACCTCCTCGCCGCGGGCCGCGGCGATCTGGCGCAGGGCGTCCTCGACCTCGGGCTCGAGGTCGACCGGCGTGTCGACGACCACCTGGACCAGCAGGTCGCCCCGGCCCCGGCCCCGGACGTGCGGCACGCCGCGGCCCCGGAGCCGGAACACCTTGCCGGCCTGCGTGCCCCGGGGCACGACGAGGTCCTCGTTGCCGTCGAGCGTCTCGAACGAGATCGCGGCACCGAGGGCGGCCTGGGTGAACGGCAGGTGCAGCTGGTGGATCAGGTCGTCGCCCTCGCGGGAGAACCGCGGGTGGTGGCGGACCCGGACCTGGACGTAGAGGTCGCCGGCCGGCCCGCCGCGGGGAGCGACCGCGCCGAACCCGCTGAGGCGCAGGGTCGACCCGGTGTCGACGCCGGCCGGGATGTCGATCGTGTAGGTCTTGTCGGTGACCTCGCGGCCCTCGCCCTTGCAGGTGGGGCACGGGTCGGGGATCACCTCGCCGGCGCCGCGGCACACCGGGCAGGGCGCCGCGGTGACCATCTGGCCGAGGATCGACTGGCGGACCTGGCGGACCTGGCCGGTGCCGCTGCACTGGGCGCACGTCTCGGCGTGGGTGCCGGGGGCCGCGCCCGTGGCCTCGCACGTCTCGCAGGCCACGGCCGTGCGCACGGTGACCTCCTCCTGGGCGCCGAACACCGCCGACTCGAACGCGATGTCGACCGCGACCTCCAGGTCCGGGCCCGACTGCCGGCCGGGCCGGGCGCCGGTGGCGGCCCCGCCCCCGCCGAAGAACGCGTCGAAGATGTCACCGAGCCCACCGCCGCCGAACCCGCCGAACGGGTCGCCGCCCATCTGCGGGCCGTCGGCGCCGAAGCGGTCGTAGTTGGCGCGCTTGGCGTCGTCGCTCAGCACCTCGTAGGCGTTGGCGATCTCCTTGAAGCGGGCCTCGGCCTCGGCGTCGCCCGGGTTGGCGTCGGGGTGGTAGCGCCGGGCGGCGATGCGGTAGGCCCGCTTGATCTCGTCGGCACTGGCGTTGCGCTCGACCTCGAGCAGCTCGTAGTAGTCGGTGGGCACGTCAGCCTTCGCTCAATCGGTTGCCCAGCCGCTGGCCGACGACGGCGACAGCGGCGAGGGCCTGCGGGTAGTTCATGCGGGTCGGGCCGAGCACGCCGACGGTGCCGACCTGCTCCCCGTCGACGGTGTAGGGCGCCACGACGAGCGCGCAGTCGGCGAGCGGCTGCATGCCGGTCTCGCTGCCGATGGCGACGTTGAGCCCGCGGTCGACGACGTCGCGCAGCAGCGTCACCACGACGAGCTGCTGCTCGAGGATGGTGAGCACCGAGCGCACGGTCTCGACCGCTTCGAACGAGGCCGCCATGCGCGAGGCGCCGTTGACGAACACGTGGTCGGCGTCGTCGCTGGCGGTGACGACGGCGGCGCGCACCACGGCGAGCACGTCCTCCACCGCGGGGTCCGGGGCGGCCGGGGCCGCGGCGACGGCGGAGAGCGGATGGCCGTTGGCCGCGGCGTTCAGCGCGGCCGTGGCCGAGGCCAGCACCGCCTCGTCGGCCGGCGCAGCCAGTTCCAGCGTCCGCTTCTCGATGGCCCCGTTGCCGAGTACGGCGACGAACAGCACGACCGTGGGCGCCAGCGACACCAGCTGCACCGAGCGCACGGCGGCGGCCTCGTGGGCCGGGCCGACGACCACGGCGGCGTAGTCGGTGAGGCCGGTGAGCAACCGGGTGGTGTCGGCGAGCATCTGCTCGATCTCGCCGTGGGCCTGGTCGAAGAACGCCCGGACCTGCTGGGTGGCGGTGCGGTCCAGCGACGGCTGGGTCAGGGCGTCGACGAAGTAGCGGTAGCCCTTCTCGGTGGGGATCCGACCCGCCGACGTGTGGGGCTGGGCGAGGAAGCCGTCGCTCTCGAGCGCGGCCATCTCGTTGCGGACGGTGGCCGACGACACCTGCACCCCGGGCGCGCTGGCGATGTGGCCGGAGCCGACGGGCTGGGCGGTCTGGATGTACTCCTCCACCACAGCACGGAGGATGGATGCCTTGCGCTCGTCGAGCACGGAGACCTCGCAGGGATCGGGTTGGCACTCGATCCTACCGAGTGCCAACCGCTGCGGGCAGGTTGCGGCGTCAGCGCTGGTGGTAGCGGGCGAGGGCCTCGTCGCGCTCGGCGGCGTGGTCGACGATCGGCGCCGGGTAGTCCGCCGCCTCGCTCGCGAACAGGTCGCCGTCGACCTTCCAGGGCTCGTGGACGGCCGTGCCGGCGATCGACCGCAGCTCGGGCACGTAGCGGCGGACGTAGTCGCCGTGCGGGTCGAAGCGGGTGCCCTGGAGCGTCGGGTTGAACACCCGGAAGAAGGGGGCGGCGTCGGTGCCGGTGCCCGCCGTCCACTGCCACCCGTGCTGGTTCGACGCCACGTCGCCGTCGAACAGGTGGTGCATGAACCAGGCCGCGCCCCGCCGCCAGTCCAGGTGCAGGTCCTTGACCAGGAACGAGGCGACGATCATGCGGACCCGGTTGTGCATCCAGCCCTCGGCGAGCAGCTGGCGCATGCCGGCGTCGACGATCGGGAAGCCCGTCCGTCCCTGGCACCAGGCCTCGAAGCGCTCGTCGGCTCGCTTCCCGGTGTCCCAGCGGAGGCCGTCGAGCGAGTCGACGAAGTTGGCGGTGACGGTGTCGGGGCGGTGGAACAGCACGTCGGCGTAGAAGTCGCGCCAGGCCAGCTCGGTGGCGAACGTGGTGGGGCCGACGCGGTCGCCGAGGTGGGCCAGCAGCTGGCGGGGGTGGATCGTGCCGACCTTCAGGTGGGGCGAGAGGCGGCTCGTCGCGTCGAGGTCAGGGCGGTTGCGGTCGTCCTTGTAGCCGTCGACGTGGTCCGCCAGGAAGCCCTCCGCCGCAGCCCACGCCGCCTGCTCCCCTGCGTCGGGCAGGCCGTCGCCCGCCGTCGGCTTCGGGGTCTTGGGCCGCCGCTGGGATTCGTGGCCGGTCGACCAGGTGATGTCGCCGGGGGCGTCGAGGGGCGCCTCGGTCCGGTGCTGGCGCCAGGCCTTCGAGTACGGGGTGAAGACCTTGAACGGGCTGCCGGACTTCGTCTGCAGCGTGCCGGGCGCCACGGCGTACGGGCTGCCCTCGAAGCGCAGCTCGCCGCCGATCTCGTGGAGGGCGTCGGCCACGGCGTCGTCCCGGCGCCGTCCGTACGGGCCGAAGTCCTCGGCCGCGTACACGGCCACCGCGCCGAGCTCGGCGGCGAGCTCCGGCACCACCGTCGCCGGGTCCCCGACCCGCTCGACCACGCCTCCTCGGACGTCGCCGCTCAACGCGTCGAGCGCCGCGTGCAGGTGGGCCACCCGGTTCGCGCCGGATGGCCGGGTCAGCGCGGCATCGTGCACGAACAGCGGGACGACGCGCCCGGCCTCGGCCGCCGCGACCAGCGCCGGGTTGTCCGCCAGGCGGAGGTCGCGCCGGAACCACATCACGACCAGGTCATCAGCCACGGCGGGGTTCCTTCCCCGCCGGCGCGCGGTTCAGTCCGTCCGCACCTGGGCGGCGAGGTCCAGGCCGATGCGGGCGACGGCCACACGGCGGGCGAGCATCGCCGCCCGCTCGTCGTCGGTGAGGCCGGTTCGGTGGTCGACCAGCACCGCGCTGATGGCCGAGCGGATCGCCAGGTGGATCGCCCAGGCCGCCTCGACCGCGGACCGGTCCACCTCGACGCCCTCGGCGGCGAGCCCGTCGAGGTAGGCGTCGAGGAGCACGGCGGCGATGCGGGGCGCGTCGGCGGGGTCGGCGTCGCCGGCGTCGAAGCGCCCGGCCAGGAGCTGGCCCAGGTCGGCGCCGTAGGGCCCGCGGCAGCCGTAGCTCCAGTCGATGGCGACGAGGTCGCCGCCAGCGCCGCCGGCGGCGTCGAGCAGGAGGTTGTGCGGGGTGGCGTCGCCGTGGGCGAGGCCGTGCGGCAGCCGGCCCTCGAGGGCGATGAGCGCCGGCGCGGCGGCGATCAGGCGGTGGAGGTCGGCCCGGAACCCGTCGTCGGCCACCGAGCGCAGGACCGGGTCCCGCCAGTGCTCGTCGCTCGTGACCACCGGGATGTCGACGGTCGAGAGCTTGCCGAAGAACAGGTAGCCCAGGTCCCGCCGGCCGATGCCGAGCTCGTCGGCGACCCGGCCCTCGGGCCAGCGCCCCGACAGGCGGCCGAGGAGCCGGGCAGCGTCGGCGTACTGGTCGAGGTCCCACGCGCCCGCGTCGTCGACGTGCTCGAGCCACAGGACGATGCGGTCGTCGGCCTCGTCGATCGCGTACACCAGCGGCAGGCGCAACCCGTCGGGCAGGTCGCCCCGCAGGCCGCTGCGGTACACCCGGGGCTCGTCGAGCCAGTCGAGGTTGGCCATCACCGGCTCGTGGTGCTCCGGCGGGATGAACTGCATGAGCGGCGACGCCGACGCGGGCTGGAGGACCTTGGCGAACAACCGCCACGCCGTGCCGTCGTCGAGCGTGCCGGCCACGTGGTGGAGGCTCTCGGTGGTCATGTTGTCCACGACGTGCGCCGCCGGGGTGACGGCGAGCGATGCCAGCTCGGCATCGGGGCGCTCGAGCGCGATGCGGACGACCTCGCGGATCCGGGCGGGCTGGAGCTGCGTGGTCGTCACGGCGGTCATGGGACCCAATGGTAAGGGAACCTGACTAATCTGTCGACATGCCCGCTCCCCGACCCGAGCCGTCCCCGGTGTTCTTCGTCGACCACGAGGCGCTCCAGCGGCGCGCCAACCGCGAGATGGGCCGGTTGGTCGCACCCGAGGTGCCCGGCATGCGCGGGTCGTTCGGCCGGCTGCTCGGGATGATCCCCGACGATGGCGCCCGCCAGACGGCCCTCGCCGACGGGATGTGGATCACCAAGCAGTCGCTCGGCGAGCGGCTCCGGGCGCTCGAGGCCCGGGGCTGGATCGAGATCGAGCCCGACCCCGACGACCGGCGGGCGCGCATCGTGCGCCGCACCGCCGAGGGCACGCGCATCCGCGCTCTCACCGAGGTGGCGATGCAGGAGATGGAGCGCGGGTGGGCCGACGAGGTCGGCGCCGATCGCTACCAGGTGTTCCGCGAGGTCCTCGCCCAGCTGGGCGCTGCGGACTGACGGCGCGCGGGCTCAGTCGTCGAGCTTGAGGGCGGAGACGAAGGCTTCCTGGGGAACTTCGACGCGGCCGATGTTCTTCATCTTCTTCTTGCCCTCCTTCTGCTTCTCGAGGAGCTTGCGCTTGCGGGTGATGTCGCCGCCGTAGCACTTGGCCAGCACGTCCTTGCGCTTGGCCTTCACCGTCTGGCGGGCGATGATCCGGCCGCCGATGGCCGCCTGGATCGGCACGTCGAACATCTGGCGAGGGATGAGCTCGCGGAGCTTCTCGCACATCTTCCGGCCGTAGTCGTCGGCCTTGTCCTTGTGGATCACCATGGAGAAGGCGTCGACCGGCGTCGAGTTGAGCAGCACGTCGACCCGGACCAGCTTGGACACCTGGTAGCCGGCCGGCTCGTAGTCGAGCGACGCATAGCCCTGGGTACGGGACTTGAGCTGGTCGAAGAAGTCGGTGACCACCTCGGCGAGCGGGATCTTGTACTTGAGCTCGACCCGCTCGGGCGACAGGTACTCGAGCTTGTCCATCTCGCCCCGCCGAGTCTGGCAGAGGTCCATGATCGTGCCCGTGTAGTCGGACGGGGTGAGGATCGTGACGTCGAACCACGGCTCCTCGATGCTCTCGATCTCGGTGATCGGCGGCATCTCCGACGGGTTGTCGACCTCGATCTGCTCGCCGTTGGTCTTGTTGACCAGGTAGGCGACGCTCGGGGCGGTGGCGATGAGGCTCAGGTCGAACTCGCGCTCGAGCCGCTCCCGGATGATCTCCATGTGGAGCAGGCCGAGGAAGCCGCAGCGGAACCCGAAGCCGAGGGCGCCGGACGTCTCGGGCTCGAAGGTCACGCTGGCGTCGCTGAGGCGCATCTTGTCGAGCGCCTCCCGGAGGTCCGGGAACTGGTCGCCGTCGATCGGGTAGATGCCGCAGAACACCATCGGCTTCGGATCGCGGTAGCCCTCGAGCGGCGCCTCCGCCCCGTTGCGGGCGGTGGTGACCGTCTCACCGGAGCGGGCCTCGGCCACGTCCTTGATGCCGGCGATGAGGTAGCCGGTCTCGCCCGGGCCCAGCTCCTTGACCGGCGAGTTGGTGGGGTTGCGCACGCCGATCTCGTCGGCCTCGTAGGTGACGCCGGCCTGCATAAACTTGAGCTTGTCGTTCGTGCGCATGGTGCCGTTGACGACCCGGACGCTGGAGACGACGCCGCGGAACTGGTCGAAGTGGCTGTCGAAGATGAGCGCCTGGAGCGGCTCGTCGACGTCGCCCTCGGGCGCCGGGATGCGCTCGATGACGGCTTCGAGCAGCTCGGGCACGCCCTCGCCGGTCTTGGCGCTGATGCGGAGGATGTCGTCGGCGGGGATGCCGAGGATGTTCTCGATCTCTGCGGCGTACAGGTCCGGGTCGGCGGCCGGCAGGTCGATCTTGTTGAGGCAGGCCACGATCTCGAGGTCGTTCTCGAGCGCCAGGTAGCAGTTGGCCAGGGTCTGGGCCTCGATGCCCTGCGCCGCGTCGACGAGCAGGATCACGCCCTCGCAGGCGGCGAGCGACCGGCTGACCTCGTAGCCGAAGTCCACGTGGCCGGGCGTGTCGATCATGTTCAGGCGGTGGCCCTGGAAGTCCAGGGTCACGGACTGGAGCTTGATGGTGATGCCCCGCTCGCGCTCGATGTCCATCGAGTCCAGGAACTGGGCCCGCATGTCCCGGGCGCTCACGGCGCCGGTGACCTCGAGGATCCGGTCGCTCAGCGTCGTCTTGCCGTGGTCGATGTGGGCGATGACGCTGAAGTTGCGGATGCGGGACTGGTCCATGGGGGCCTTCGAGACGTGCCGAGCGGGGTCAGACGACGCTACCAACCGGGTGTGTTCACCCGACAGCTGACCAGGTCAGGAGGCGAGCGCCGCGCCGAGCACGGCAAGGACGATGGTCACCGTGGTGGTCAGCATCGTGATCATCAGGAGCCGGGTCTGCTGGCCCATCTCGGCCCGGAGGTCACCGCCGAGCTGAGCCACCTCGCCGCGCAGGTCCGCCATCTCGACGCGGAGCTCGGACCCGAGCACCGCGAGATCGGCTTTGGTGGCGAGGTCATCGGGGTCGGGTGGGAGCAGGTCCATCAGCGTCTGGGCGGTGTCCTCGCCCCAGGAGGTCTTGGCCGACTCAAAGAGGGCGAGCCGGCGGGATTCGGCGATGGTCATGGTGTTCCTTCGGGTGCGGGTTGGCAAGCGATGGACCCGGGTGGGCCGAAGGGGTGGTGGACCACATCGTAGGGACGGGTTGTGACAACGAGGGGTGGCACCACTACGCTGGTCCAGCTTTCAGAACGCAGAAGTGGAGCACGAGCCACCGTGGCCAACATCAAGAGCCAGATCAAGCGCAACCGCCAGAACGAGAAGCGCCGCATCCGCAACAAGACCGTCCGGTCTGAGCTGCGCACCCGCACCAAGAGCGCCGTGTCGGCTGCCGAGACGGGCGCCGAGCACGCGGCCGAGGCCGAGCGCCTCGCCATGAAGCGGATCGACAAGGCCGCCCAGAAGGGCGTGATCCACAAGAACGCTGCGGCTCGCCGCAAGTCCCGCCTGGCCAAGCGCCTCGCGGCCGCTTCCGCCGAAGCCTGATCTCCGGCCGGTCCGCCGGCCACCCGACCCGGCCCCGCCCACCTCGATGGTGGCGGGGTCGTTCGTCGTTTTGGGCTCCCGGCGGCGCGCCGCTCAGCGGGAGTTGCGGGCGAGCCGGGCGACGAGGACCTCCATCGTCAGCTCCTGGGGCCAGGCCTGGGCGCCGCGGAGGTCGACATCGGCCTTGGACAGCAGGGCCACCGCCCGGCGGATGCCCGGCGACCCGAGCTTGCGGGCCTGGTTCATGGCCTTCTTGGCCGGGAACGTCGAGCCCTTCATCCCGAGGATGGCCGCCGCCTCCTTCTCGCCGCGCACGTTGGCGCCGTCGAGCTTCACCATGCGGAGGTAGTGGGACTGGAGCGTGGCCATGATGGCCAGCGAGTGGCGGTCGCCGGCGCCCATCATCCGCTGGAGGCGGTCGAGCGCGAGGGTGACGTCGCCCTTGTCGATGGCGTCGGTGAGGTCCCACGGTGGCACGCCGCCAGCCGGGCCGATGAACGGCTCGACGTCGGCGAGCCGCAGGCGCTCGCCGGGCGAGAACGCACCCTTGAGCCGCTCGATGATGCCCACCACGGCACCGCCGTCCTCGCCGATGGTCTTCACGACCTTGTCCCGCACCGCGGGATCGACGTCGAGGCCGGCGGCGGCGAACTGCTCCCCCACCCAGCCGGCCATGTTGCGGGTGGCGGCGTCGGTCTCGATGACCTCGCCGCCGGCGGCCGTGACCGCCTTGGTGAGCGCCGGCGGCATCTTCGGCGTCTTGGTGAACGGCTCGCCGTCCTCGTTGGCCGACGTGAGCGCGGTGCGCTCACCCACCAGGACGAGCGTCGACGACGGGAGGGCGTCCTCGAGGTAGGCCACGACGGGAGCGACGTCCTCGCCCTTCGAGTAGCGGCCGAACCGGCGGACCACGACGATCCGGAAGTCGGTGAGGAACGGGATGGTCTGGGCGGCGTCGAGCGCGGCGGCCAGCTTGGTGGTGTCGAGGTCGAACTCGTCGACGAGCAGCGACCGGTCGCCGCCGTCGACCAGTTGCTCGAGCAGGTTCGACACCGCGCCGCCGAGCAGCACGGGGTCGCTCCCCTTCACCAGGTAGACCGGCAGGCGGGCGCTCACGGTGCAGCCTCCGGGGCGGGCATGGGAGCCGGCTCGGCCAGGCGGGCGGTGATCTCGCGGACGCGGGCGACGCGCTGCGGGGCCACGCCGGCGACGTCGGCCGCACCGGCACCGAGGGCGGTGGTGCACACGCCGATCTCCCAGCCGTCGCGCTCCGGGCCGACGAGGTGGGTGGGCGGCACCGCTTCGACCAGGACGGAGGCGCCCACCTCCGAGGCGGCGGCGACCAGCTCGTCCAGCCAGTCCGGGACGCGGCGGGTGACCGTGACGACCAGCACCGAACGGGACGCGAGGTCGCCCTGGGCGAGCCGCGCCCGGCCGGCCGCCAGGCCGTCGATGCGCACTCGGTCGGTCACCACGTCCGGACCCTACCGCCCGCCCGCGAGCGTCGGATCAGGGCGGCCGCACCCGCACCTCCGGCGGCGCCGGCGGGACCACGGCCACCTCGATCGCCCCGACCAGGAGGTGCACCGGTGCCGTGGCGGCGGCGTCGACGACGCGCCCGACCGGCCAGCGGTGGCGCAGCACGCGCACGACCTCCTCGGCGCCTCGGCCGTCGACCACCAGCACGTCGATCCGCCGCACCCCCGCCAGGCGGAGCACCTCCAGCGCGTGCCCGGGCGACGCGCCGTCGACGAGCACGACCGTCGCCCCGCCGGCCCGGTGCAGGGCCACGCCGTCGGCCACGACCTCGGCCGGTGCGGACCGGAGCGCGACGGCCGGGGCGAGGACCGCCGCGAGCGCGACCGGGATCGCCGTGCGGCGCAGGGGCGGCGGGCGGGCGGCGAGGGCCAGGGCGCCTGCCAGACCGACGAGGTGCGCCCAGCCGAGCGTGCCGAGCGGGAGCGCGGCCGCCGTCCGAGCCACCGCGGCCACCCAGCGGATCATCAGCTCGGTCGGCGCGTGCACGGCCGCCGCCACCGTCGGACCGCCGAGGCCGGCCACCACCCCGGCTGGCAACCCCCACGTGGTGACCAGCCCGGCGACGGGCACGGCCAGCGGGTTGGCCACCAGCGACGCCACCGGCAGGCCGCCGGCCAGCGGCACGAGCACGGGCGCCACGCCGAACTGCGCGGCGAGGGTGACACCCAGGGCCTCGGCCACGAGGCGCGGGCCCGGCAGGGCCGCGGCGATGCGGCTGGCCAGCACCACGATGGCGAGCGATGCGCCGACCGAGAGCTGGAACCCCGTGGACCGGACCAGCAGCGGATCGACGAGCAGCAGGCCCGTGACCGCCAGCGCCAGGGTCCGCACCGACGCCGCTGGCCGGCCGACCGCGCCGGCGGTGACCGCCACCGCCGCCATGGCCGACGCCCGCAGCACCGACGGCTCGAACCGGGTGACGACGCCGAACGCAGCGATCACGCCGACGGTGACCGCCCACCGTCCGCGCCACCGGAGCCGCCCGGTCAACGGCGACACCAGCACGAGGACGAACGCGACGTTCTGCCCCGACACCACGAGCAGGTGGGTGAGGCCCGCACCGCAGAAGTCGTCGACGACCTCGGGCGGCTGGTCCCGGTCATCGCCGAGGACGAAGCCGCCGAAGAGCGACCGCTCGGACTCGTCCATCACCGCGGCACCCGACTGCAGCAGGCGGCGGAACCGGTTGGCGGCGCGCCACGGCGCCGCGCCGGCGTCGACCCGCTCGACCGACGTCGCGGCCAGGCGGCCGGCGACGTGGCGCGGCACGAGCCAGGGCGAGCCGGGCCGGGGCGGCGCCAACCGGCCCACCACGCGGACCCGCTCACCGGCGAGGGCCTGGCTGAGGGCGCCGCCCGCGGCGTCGTCGGCGCTGAGCTCCACGCGCCGGCGTCCGAGCCGGACGTCGACCCGCCACCCGAAGGGCGTGGGAGCCGGGTCCGCCACCAGGGTCACCACCGCATCGCACGGGCCGGCAGGCACCGGGCGGAGGCCGGCCTGGGACCGGGCGCCGAGCAGGCCGGCGAGGAGGGCCGCGGCCACCACGAGCACGACGGGGCGGCGGATGAGGACGAGGGCCGCCAGGACCAAGGCCACGACGGCGACCGGCACCGGGCGCTGGTGGACCGCGCCGACCCAGGTGGCGGCGGCGAGGGCCGCTGCTCCGCGGTCGGTGAGCTGCACCCGCCCCGCTGGCGCCGGAGGCAGCGTCGCGACGGCGAGGTCCGCGGCCGCATCCGCTGCGTCGCTCACACCCGCACGAGGGGCCGCAGCTGCTCGAGCTTGGCGTCACCGATGCCGCGCACGTCGAGGAGCTCCTCGACCGACCCGAAGCGCCCGTGCTCGTCCCGGTAGGCGAGGATCGCCGTGGCCGTGGCCGGCCCCACGCCCGGCAGGCCGTCGAGCTGCTCGGCGGTGGCCTGGTTCAGGTCCAGGGGCGTGGCGGGCGTGGGTCCCGTTCGTCCCCCGCCGTCGGTCGTGGACCCGCCGGTCCCGTCGGACGGGCTGGCGAGGACCGAGCCGCCGCCCGTGCCCGCGATGACGTCGGGCGGCGCCTGCTCCCCGCGGCTGGGCACCCAGATGCGCTCGCCGTCGGCCACGGGCGCGGCCAGGTTGACCCGGTCGCCGTCGGCCGCCTCGGTGAGGCCGCCAGCGGCGCGCACCAGGTCGTCGACCCGAGCCCCGGCGTCGAGCGTGTACACGCCCGGCTCCGCGACCGCGCCCGCGGCCTGGACGACGACCGGCGGCGTGGTGGTGGAGGTCGGCGCGGCCGCCGGCACGGTGGTGGCCCCGGACCCCGAGACCGCCGCGCCCGCCGCCGGTGCCGCCTCGGCGGCGGGCAGCGCCGACTCGATGGGCGGTGCACCCGGCCGCAGGAGCCACCAGCCCACCCCGGCCACGCAGGCGATCCCGACGGCGCCCACCAGCCACGAGCGCAGCGGCCGGGCCAGCGCCGCCACCCGCTCGAGGAGCGGTGGCCGACCGGAGAACGCGTCGTGCCAGAACGGGTCGACGTCGGTGTCGGGCGGGGGGACGGAACGGTGGGCCACGAGCCTCTCCGAGCATGCAGGTGCGAGCAGCGCGGGGAAGGCGGGATCACCCTAGGGACCGGTCGCCGCCCCGGGTGGTTGCCGCGGCGGGATGCGACGCATCTGGCTCAGTCGGCGCCGATGTGCAGCAGCCGCCGGGCGCGCCACTCGGCGCTGACCTCGGCTGGGATGCGCCGGTACGCGGCCTGGTGGCCGTAGCCCCGGAGCCGGAGGGCGCCGTAGGCCAGCAGGTAGCGCACGAGGAACCCGGCGAAGCCGAGCTCGTGGTACTGCCGCACGTGCTCGAGCTCGTGGGCGATCAGGTGCTGGCTGCCGGCGTGGCGGGTGCGCACGATGACGAGGCTGCCGAGCGTCCACGCCGCCGCGCCCGGTGGCACCGGCCCGCCGATCCACAACCGGTAGCCAGGACGCCGCTCGATCCTCCCGAGTCCCACGCCCACCAGCCTGCCGGGCCGAGCCCGGCGCCCCAGGGATGGGCGACCCGGTCGGGTCAGCTCGCGCGGTGCACCTCCGACGGACGACCTTCCGTCGGAGGCGCACACGACACCAGTGCGCCTGGGGCAAGGGTCTCGGCGACCCGAAGGAGCGCGAGCCCGGCCAGCCAACCAGCGAGCCCGCCGGTCACGTTGAGGATGACGTCGTCGACGTCGACGCTCCGGCCGGTGGCCACGGCCAGCTGCCACACCTCGATCGCCACGGCCATCGCGAGGAGTGCCGTCGCGACACGAGCAAGGCGCCACGTCGTCAGCCACGCCAGGGCGGCGCCCAACGGTGCGAGCATCACCAGGTTCCCGCCCAAGTTGCGGACTCGGATCTGGACCGGGGCGTGGGTGTCCGAGAGGTACTCCCAGATGGTCCGGAACGGGATGCCGTTCCTCGGTCCGGAACCGGGTGCAGCGAACAGCGTGAGGTTGGCGACAGCGAAGGCCCAGGCAAACGTCAGCACCAGCACCGCCAGGAAGGCGAGGCCTTGGACCCGTCGACTCGAAAGACGATCGATCGCCGCGTGGATCCGACGACACGCTGGGAACGACGTCGTGCCGTTGCTGTCCACGCCGAGCACCCTTCGCTCCGGTCGAAGCCGGTCGCAGGTGTGCGAACCGGCACCGCGACTCCTCGGCACCTCGATCGGCCGAGACGCCGCCCGTGGAGAAGTCCTCGTCGAGGTCGTTCGTGACGGAGGGATCCGGTTGCCGGAACGCGTCAGGCGCCGCGCCGGGTCAGAAGAGCTGGCGGCTCAGCTGCTTGCGGTAGTCGGCCGTGCGGGGGTCGTCGGGGCCCATCAGCTCGAGGAGGTCGAGGTACTGCTGGCGGGCGTCGTCGTCGGCCTTCACCTGGGGCAGGAGGGCCTGGAGGGTGGCCTCGACGTCGGCGAGGGGCCCGTCGGCGTCGGCCGAGCCGGCATCGCCGTCGGCACCGACCCGGGCGAGGGCGGCGACGCGGCGGGTCTCGGCGGTCTCGGGGATCTTGGCGAGGGTGGCGAGCGCCTCGTCGCTGCGGCCCTCGGCCACGTACAGCTCGGCGAGGGCGACGGTGGCGGCCGGGTGGCCGGGCACCGCGGCGAGCGCCTGCTGCAGCGCGACCTCGTCGCCGGCGTCCATCAGGTCGGCGACGAGCTGCTCGTCGGCGCTCGGCAGCAGCGACTCGACGAACTGGCGCACGACGTGCTCGGGCTGGGCGCCGGTGAACTGGCCGGCGATCTTCCCGTCCTTGATCGCGAACACCGCCGGGATGCCCTGCACGTTGAACGACTGCGACAGGCGGGGGTTGGCGTCGACGTCGACCTTGGCCAGCACGACCTGGCCGTCGGTCTCGTCGATCACCTTCTCGAGGATGGGCGCGAGCGTCTTGCACGGGCCGCACCAGTCGGCCCACAGGTCGACGACCACGGGGACCTCGTGGGACTTGGCCACGATCTCGGTCTCGAACGTTGCTTCGGTGACATCGACCATCCGGTCACGATACCGGCGCCCCTCGGCAGGCCCGCCGGTCCGCTGGAGGCCACGGAACTAGGTTCGCCCCCGATGAGCGACGACACCTCCATCACCGGCATCGACGTCCCGGCGGTCACCGCCTGGTTCACCGAGCACACCGACGCCGCCCCGCCGCTGTCGTTCGAGCTGATCGCCGGCGGCCGCTCCAACCTCACGTTCCGGGTCACCGACACCGCCGGCGGGGCGTGGGTCCTGCGCCGGCCGCCGATGGGCCACGTGCTGGCAACCGCCCACGACATGGGCCGCGAGCACCGCATCATCTCCGCTCTCGCCCCCACCGACGTCCCGGTGGCACCCGTGGTGGGCCTCAGCGAGGACGACTCGGTGAACGGCGCGCCGTTCTACGTCATGGACTTCGTCGACGGCCTGGTCATCCGCGACGCCGGGGTCGCCCTGCAGATCCCCGCCGAGGTGCGCCGCGCCGCAGGCCTGTCGCTGGCCTCGACCCTCGCGAAGATCCACGCCATCGACCCCGATGCGGTCGGCCTCGGCGAGCTGGGCCGCAAGGAGGGCTACATCGCCCGCCAGCTCAAGCGGTGGAACGGCCAGTTCGAGCAGGCCACCGACCGCGAGGTCACCGAGGTCACCACGGCCTACCAGCGGCTGCTCGAGCGCATCCCGGAGCAGGGCCCGGCCACGATCGTCCACGGCGACTACCGGCTCGACAACTGCATGGTCGACGACGCCGGCGAGGTCATCGCCGTCCTCGACTGGGAGATCTGCACGCTCGGCGACCCCCTCGCCGACCTCGGCGTCCTGATGGTCTACTGGTCCGAGCCGAGCGACTCGATCGGCGGCCTGCTCGGTGGCGCCACCACCGTCGAGGGCTTCCCGACCCGGGCCGAGCTGGTGGAGGCGTACCAGGAGGCGAGCGGCCGCGAGGTCGGCAACCTCGACTACTACGTGGCCTTCGGCTACTGGAAGCTCGCCTGCATCCTCGAAGGCGTCTACATCCGCTACAAGGCGGGCGCCATGGGCGACGACGGTGCCGATGCCGAGGCGTTCGGCGATACCGTCCGACTCCTCGGGCGCGCGTCGCTCGACGCCCTGGACCGGATGGAGGCCTGATCGCGGTGCTGTACGAACTCCACGACCAGCCGTCGCTCGAGGACCCCGTCATGGTCATGGTCCTCGAGGGCTGGATCGACGCGGGGTACGCCGCCACCACCGCCGCCCAGACGCTGCTCGGCGGCATCGACTCGTACCCCGTGGCCACGTTCGACACGGACACCCTGCTCGATCACCGCGCCCGCCGGCCCGTGATGCACCTGGTCGACGGCGTGAACACCGGTCTGTCGTGGCCGAGCCTCGAGCTGCGCGCCGGCGTCGACGAGGCCGGCAACGACCTGCTGCTCCTGCTCGGCGCCGAGCCCGACCACTCGTGGCGGGCCTTCGCCGAGGCCGCGCTCGACCTGGCCCAGGGGTTCGGCACCCGCATGGTCGTCGGCCTGGGCGCCTACCCGGCCACGGTCCCCCACACCCGCCCGGTCACGATGTCGGTCACCGCGGCCACGCCCGAGCTGGCATCGGTCACCGGCCTGCTCCGCGGCACCCTCGACGTGCCCGCCGGCGTGCAGGCCGTGCTGGAGCGCCGCTGCGACGAGCTGGGCATCCCGGCGCTCGGGCTCTGGGCGCAGGTCCCCCACTACGTGAGCGGCGACCCGAGCCCGTACCACGCCGGTTCGCTCGCCCTGCTCCGCCAGCTCGAGCGCACGGCCGGGCTCTCGGTCCCCCTCGGGACGCTCCCCCAGGAGGCCGAGGAGACGCGCCAGCGCCTCGACGCCGCCGTGCAGGGGAACCCCGAGCACCTCGCCATGCTCCACGCCCTCGAGGCCCGCCACGACGAGATGACCCAGGCCGCGCCGGCGCCCGACGCCGACATCCCGTCGGCCGACGAGCTGGCCGCCGAGGTCGAGCAGTTCCTCCGCGACCAGGGCCCCGAGTAGGACCCTCCCCGTGGCGGTCGACGACGTCCGCCGGGTGTTCGTCTACGGATCGCTGCTGCACGAGCCGTCGCTGATGCGGACGCTCGCCCACCGGGCCGTGGCGCCGCCGTCGTGCCCGTACGTGCTCCCGGGGTGGGAGCGGGCCTGGCACGTGGTGTCGGCCCGCACGTTCGTGCCCGTCGGCGATCCCGCGGGCCGGGTGCACCGGCGCCTGGTGCTGGGGCTGCACCCCGCCGACGAGGCCCGCTGCGAGGGGCTCCTGGCCGACCTGACCGAGGCCGACCTCGCCGCGCTCGCACCGCGGGAGGCGGCGTACGAGCTGGTCGAGGTCGGAGACGACGACGCCGGTGCGGTCTGGGCGTTCGTGGCCCGGATCGAGCGGGTGGTCGGCGCCGCGCCCGTCGCCGAGCCGCTGGTGGTCGAGCAGGCCTACCTGGACGACTGCCTGGCCGGGTGCGCCGCGCACGGCCTCCGGGCCGCCGATGCGGAGCTGCGGTCGGCCCTCGGCGACCTCCGGCTCGCCACCGCCGCAGCGTGATCGGACGACCGCCAGCGGTCGACGAGCGGTTCGCGTAGGTTCGCTGGCCAGGTGGCCGCGGCGCAGCGGCTGCACGGACCCCGAGGGGACAGCTCGTGAACCTGACCATCGTGAAGACGCTGACGAAGGGCGAGCAGTCGCTCGTCATGGACACCCGGCCCAAGAAGCTCGACGGGTTGTCCGAGGACGAGCTCCTCGAGCTCCACAACCGCGTCCGCCGCGCCCGCAACAAGTACAAGAAGAACGAGCGGCAAGGCGGAGCGAAGAACGTCCAGGCCGCTCGATCGCGCGGCGCCGCCCGCAAGAAGAACCGGGGCGATGCCGAGCGCCGGGAGCTGTTCGAGGACTCCCTCGCCCGCGTGAGCAACCGCCTGGCCAAGGCGGCCCGCAAGACCGCCGACGACCTGAAGGCCAAGCGGATCGCCGCGGCCAAGAAGGAGAAGGCGAAGAAGGCCAAGGCGAAGGAGCAGGCCGCGGCCAAGGCCAAGGCGAAGAAGAAGGCGGCGAAGCCGGCACCGAAGGCTGCCGCCAAGGGCAAGCGCACCTCGAAGAAGACCCCGGTCAGCAAGAAGGCCGTCGCCGGGCAGCGGGCCACCAAGGCGCGCAAGAACGCCAAGAAGGGCCGCTGATGCTGGTCGACGGGGGCATCGGGTCGGACCTCGCCAAGGCCGCCGACCAGGCCAGGCTCCAGGAGGAGCTGGGCTTCGACGGGCTCTGGGCAGCCGAGACCAACCACGACCCGTTCCTGGCGCTGACCCTGGCCGCCGAGCACACCGAGCGCATCGAGCTGGGCACGGGCATCGCGGTGGCCTTCGCCCGCTCCCCCATGACGCTGGCGCAGACCGCGTACAACCTCAACGCGTTCGCCGAGGGCCGGTTCCTGCTGGGGCTCGGCTCGCAGATCAAGGCCCACATCACCCGCCGGTTCTCGATGCCGTGGTCGCACCCGGCCGCCCGCATGCGCGAGTTCGTGCTCGCCATGCAGGCCATCTGGGCCAGCTGGGAGGACGGCACCAAGCTCGACTTCCGCGGCGACTTCTACGAGCACACGCTGATGACCCCGTTCTTCAACCCGGGCGCCAACGAGCACGGCGCCCCTCGGGTGTTCCTCGCTGCGGTGGGCGAGCTGATGACCAAGGTCGCCGGCGAGGTGTGCGACGGGATGCTGTGCCACGGCTTCACCACCGAGTCGTACCTCCGCGAGGTCACGATGCGGGCCCTCGGCGAGGGGTTCGAGGCCGGAGGCCGCAGCCGGTCCGACATCCAGCTGTCCCTCCCGGCCTTCGTGGTCACCGGCACCACCCAGGAGGAGATGGCCGCCGCAGCCAAGGGCGTGCGCGAGCAGATCGCGTTCTACGGGTCGACGCCGGCGTACCGGGGCGTGCTCGAGCACCACGGCTGGGGCGACCTGCAGACCGAGCTCAACGCACTGTCGAAGCAGGGCGAGTGGAAGCAGATGGGCACGCTCGTCGACGACGACATCCTCAACACCTTCGCCGTGGTGGCCGAGCCCGACCAGGTGGGCGACGAGCTGCTCGCCCGCTTCGGCGACCTGGTCGACCGGGTGAGCTTCTACGCGCCGTACCAGGCGACCGCGGGCGCCTTCGCCCCCGCCATCGAACGGCTCCGCCTGGCCTGAGCGCTCAGGGCTCGACCGTGTCGAGGGTGGCGAGGATGTCGTCGCCGTAGCGGTCGAGCTTGGTGGGCCCGATGCCGTCGCACGCCAGCAGCGCGGCGGCATCGGCCGGTTGGGCGAGGGCGATGCCCCGCAGGTGGGCATCGCTCAGCACCACGTACGGCGGCACGGCATCGGCCTTGGCCCGCTTGGTGCGCCACGCCCGCAGCGCGGCCTCGACCGACGCCGCCGTGCCCCACAGCTCGGTGGGCGGCGCGAGCGGGGCGGTGCGGCCGTCGTGGTCGACGCGCTCGCCGAAGCGCACGGTGAGCGAGCCGCCGCCCACCAGCGCGATCTGCGCCGAGCGGGCATCGACGGACTCGATGGTGCCCTCGTAGCCGCCGAGGACCTTGAGCCGGCGGCCGTGCTCGGCGGGGATGCCCTCGGCCGCGGCGGAGCGCGCCGCCTTGCCCTTGACCGCCGGGCCCTTCTTGAACAGCGGCTCGACCCCGCCTCGGGCCGGCGGGGCCGGACGCTCGGCGCGGACGGGCGCGGTGCCGTCGAGCTCGCCCAGGAACGGGGACACCCGCGTGGTGTCGGACAGCACGGCCACCCGGTGGCGGCCCCGGGTGATGCCGACGTGGAGCACGCGCCGCTCCTCCTCCCGGTCCTCGGCGAGGCGGTGGGGCATGACGCCGTCGGAGACGCCGAAGAGCAGGACGCGGTCCCACTCGCGGCCCTTGACCCGGTGGATCGTGGAGAGGACGACGCCGTCGGGGTCCCGCTCGCGGCCGAACAGGGCACGCAGCCACGGCTCGAACCCGGCCGGGTCGGGGTGGAGGTCGGCCACGCCGAGCAGGCCCTCGAGGTCGTCGAGGTGGCTGGAGCCCTGGGCGGCACCCGTCTGGTCGAGCATCGACATCGCCGAGCCGAGGCCGATCTGGTCCCGCACCAGCTCGAGGATGGAGCGGGTGGTGCCCCCGCGCGCCGCCCCGGCGACCAGTGCGAGGTCGTCGGCGAGGTGGAGGACCTTGGCGGCCTCCTTGTCCGGCACCTGGTCCGCGAGGGTGCGGAGCTTGCTGGGCGACCACGTGGTGCGCCGCTCCAGCCGCTCGGGGAACCACTGCGGAAGACCCCGCGTGGGGCGGCGCATGATCTCCACGACGTCCCGCGGGCTCATCGCATCGCCGGCCACCGCGAGGCGCAGGTACGCCAGCGCGGCCCGGAGGCCGGTGCGCTCGAGCACCTCGGGCCGCAGCACCGAGCTGAGCGGGACGCCGGCCTCGGCCAGGGCGACCTGCGGGGCGAGCAGCAGGGAGTTGACCCGCGTGAGCACCGCGATGGAGCTGGCGGCGACGCCCGGCTCGGCCAGCCACTCCTGCACGACCGACACGGTGGTCTCGGCGCCCTGGTCCGGTCCGTGCGCCACGGTGCGCAGCGTGCCGGCGGACGCATCGGCGGACGGCCCGGCGAGGATCTCCTTGGCCACCCGGCGCCGGTTGTAGCCGAGCAGCGTGCGGGCGCCGTCGACCACCTCGACCGGGCAGCGGTAGTTGACCGTGAGCGGGTGCGACGCCGCCTCCGGGAACAGGGCGTCGTAGTCGATGAGGTAGGCCGGGTCGGCGCCGACGTGGCCGTAGATGACCTGGTCGTCGTCGCCGACGCCGAACACGTCGAGCGCCGGGAGGGCGAGCAGGCGCAGGAGCAGCACGTGGGCCGGCGTGAGGTCCTGGAACTCGTCGACGAGGAGGTGCCGGCAGCGCTGCTGCATGGCCCGCCGGAACGGCCCGTCGGACAAGAGGGCGCCGATGGCGGCGTAGATCTGGTCGTCGAAGTCCACCGCGCCCCGGGACTGCAGGTGCTCCCGGTACGGGGCGAAGATCTCGGCCAGCCCGTCGACGTCGTCGCGCGACTCCTCGACGGCGCGGGGCGACCGCAGGCCGAGGCGCACCAGGCCGAGCGCCTCGAGGTAGGGGCCGATCGGGTCGGTGTTGGCCCGCTGCCTGCGCCGACCGGGCAGCAGCGACTCCACGAGGCGCCGGCAGTCCCGCTCCTCCAGCAGAGCGGGCGAGCGGCCGAGGTGCTGGCTGACCACCCAGAGGCCGAGCGAGTTGAGCGTGCGCACCCGCGGCCGGAACGCCTCGGTCCGCCGCTCCAGCTCCAGCTGCGCCTCCTTGTTGTACGCGACGGCGAGGACCGCCTCGCGCTCCCAGCCGCGGTCGCCGAGCAGGTGGCGCAGGCGCTCGGTGAGCACGCGGGTCTTGCCCGAGCCGGCGGGGGCGATGACCCGCGCCGGCCCGCTGAGGTGGGCCACCGCTGCGAGCTGGTCCGGCGCGAGGTCGGCCGCGGGGTCGACGAGGGTCGGGGCCACCTCGGCGCGCCCGAGCTCGACCGACTCCGAGTGGACCACCCGGTGGCCACCGACGAGCGCTGGATCCCACGGGCGGCGCGGGCCGCCGTCGATCCATGCCGCGACCGCGCCCGGGAGCACGACGTCGGCCTCGCCGTCGGGGGTGTCGGTGGCGCCGGCCCGACCGGCCTTGCGCCCCCACCACCAGATCAGGCTGCCGGAGCGGGCGTCGTACGTGTTGGCCCACACCAGGAAGTGGAGCCGGTCGAACCACGGCTCGACGTCGGCGTCGAGCGACCACGGCTCGTCGGTGATGGCCACGGGCTCCCGGAACCGGCCCGGGTCGACCGCCAGCTCCACCACGACGGGGGTGCGCCGGGCCCAGGCCCGGTGGAGCTCCCCCACCACCTCGGCAGGGCGGGCGAGCACCGCATCGTCGATGGTGACGACCGGGGCGCTCATCCAGGGAGCGGGGATGGCGTCGCCGGCGTTGATGACGACGCCGCGGCCGAGGGCGACTGGTCCGGGGATGGGCACGCCGCCCAACCTACGCAGGTCCAGTGACACCGAGGCCCGAGGGCCGGGACGGGCGCCGTTGCGGGGGTCGCCCGTCCCGGCCCTCAGCGCCGGCCGGCGACCCGCACCCGGCGCCCGACGAGGACCACCCCGCCGACGGCGACCAGCCCGAGGGCCAGGGCCACCAGCGGCCGGGGGTCCGAGCCGGTGCGAGGAAGGGTGCCGGTCTGCGTCGGCGCCACCTCGGTCCCCGAGTACGCCTCCGTCGTGGTCGTGGTGGTCGGGTTGTCGACCTGCTCCTCCTCGACCTCGGTCGACGGGGAGGCGACCTCGTCGTGGTTGTTGCTGTCGTCGGGGTCCTCGGTCTCCGACGAGACGTCGGCGACGTTGACGACCTCGGCGCCGAGCGTCGACGGGTCGACGTCGACCACCACCGTCACGACCGACGAGTCACCGGCGGCCAGCGACGCCCGCTCGCAGGTGATGGCCGAGCCGTCGATCGAGCACGCCCAGCCGTCGCCGCCGGCCGACACGCCGGTGAGGCCCTCGGGCAGCGTGTCGACCACGACGACGTCCGCCGCCGTCGAGGGACCGAGGTTGGTCACCTCGAGCTCGTAGGTGCCGCCCTCGTCGATCACCAGCTCGCCGACGAGCCGCTTGTCGATGGCCAGGTCGGCCGACGCGGTCACCGTGGTGACGGCCTCGTCTCCGGCCGTCGCCGGGTTCTGCTCGTCGTCCACCGCGACGGCGTCGACGACGTCGGCCTCGGTCGAGGCCTCGTCGCTCTGGACCGCCACGGTGAAGCTGCAGGTGTAGGAGGCGCCGGCGGCGATGGTGCCGCCGGTGGCGCAGGTGGTCGAGACCACCGGCGGGGCCGTGGTCGTGATGTCGAACGGCGCGCCGCCCTCGATCGTGTCGGTCAGCTCGGTGAGCGTGACCGCCTCGGCCGGCGAGGTGTTGGTGACCGTCACGTCGAACTCGACGTCACCGCCCGGCGCGGGGAGCGTGGCGCCACCGTTGTCCTTCTCCACCTCGATCGTGGGCAGCACGTCGGTGACGGCCACGGTCTCGGTGTCGGTGGGCGTCACCGAGTTGCCGTCGTCGTCGGACAGCGTGAGGCCGATCTGGTCGACCACGGCGTCACCGGCGTCCGCGCCGGTCACCAGCAGGGTGAACGAGCAGGTGTACGACGCCCCGGGAGCGAGCACGGCCCCGGTGGCACAGGTCGTGGCCGTGACCGGGCCGGCCACCGCGGTGACGTCGATCGCCGTGCCGTCCACCGTGTCGGTGATGGCGGTCACGGTGGCCGACTCGACGTCGGAGGTGTTGGTGACCGAGACGTCGAAGGTGACCGGGCCGCCTGGTTCGGGCACGGTGGCGGACCGGGCGGTCTTGGACGCGGTGCCCTCGGGCAGCACGTCGGTGATGTCGACGACCGCGCTGTCGGAGGCCACGAGCGTGCTGCTCGTGGCCGCCGGAGCATCCGGTGCGCTGGCGACGACCGGATCGTCGTCGTGACCCGTGACCGTGACCGTGTCGGGGACGACGTCACCGGCGTTGCCGCTCACCGGCAGGGTGAACGCGCAGCTCACCGAGTCGCCCGCGGGCACGCTCGTGCCGAGGAGCGCCGGGCAGGTCCCCTGCGCCGCGAACGGCGCGCCGCCGTCCACCGAGTCCACGATCGAGTCGAGGACCACGGCGTCGGCCGGGGAGTCGTTGCTGATGTCGACCGTGTAGGTGACGTTGCCGCCCGGCTCCGGGAGGGAGCTGACCGACGGGGTCTTCACGACGGAGAGGGCGGCCTGCGAGTCGGTGATGTCGACGATCTCGCTGTCGCTGCCCGAGAGGCTGCCGTCGTCGTCATCGGTGCCGGTCACCTTCACGGTGTCGGGCACCGAGGTCCCGGCGTTGCCGGTGACGGCGAGGGTGAACGAGCAGGTCGCCGAACCGCCGGGCGCCAAGGTGGTGCCCAGCAGCGCCGGGCAGGTGCCGCCGGCGGCGAACGGGCTGCCGCCCGAGACCGAGTCGGTGATCGCGTCGATCGTGACCGAGTCCGACGGCGAGGTGTTCTCCACCTCCACCGCGTAGGTGACGTCGCCCCCGGGCTCCACGACCGAGCCGACCGAGGCGGTCTTGGTCACGACGATCGACGAGGGGACGTCGGTGATGTCGACGACCTCGTCGCCGCTGTCCTCCACCGGCGTGCCGTCGTCGTCGGTCCCGGTCACCAAGACGGTGTCGGGCACGGAGCCGAAGGCCCCGCCCGTGACCGCCAGGGTGAACGTGCACGACGTGGACGCCCCCGGGGCGAGGGTGGTGCCGATGAGTGCCGCGCAGGTCCCGCCCGCAGCGAACGGCGCACCGCCGGACACGGAGTCGGTGACGGCACCGATCGTGATCGTGTCCGCTGCCGACGTGTTCTGGATGCCGACCGTGTAGGTGACGTCGCCGCCCGGCTCCGGCACCGAGCCGACCGACGCGGTCTTGGTGACGTTGATCGACGACGCCAGGTTCGTGATGGCGACCGATGCGGCGTCGGTGTCGGAGGTCGAGTTCCCGTCGTCGTCGGACGCGCCGACCGTGACCACGTCGTCGACCGTGTCGCCCGCGTTGCCCGCCACGCCCATCGTGAACGTGCAGGAGGTGCCGGTCTGCGCGGCGAGCGTGGTGCCGATCAGCGCCGCGCAGGTGCCGCCGGCCGCCACGCCGGGGGCGCCTTCGACCGAGTCGGAGATCGAGTCGATGGTGACGGGCTCGGCGGAGTCGTTCTGGATGGTGACGAGGTAGTCGACGGGCCGGGTCTGGCCCGGTGCCGTCTCCGCGACCGAGGTGGGCGACGGGGTCTTGGTCACGCTGATGACCGGGAGGGCGTCGGTGACGGCGACCTCGGCGGTCGCGGTGGCAGACACCTTCCCGTTGTCGTCGTCGTCGTGGCCGTCGACCTTCACGGTGTCGTCGAGGTCGCCGTCGGGCAGGGCCGACCGGTCGACCACGTGGGCGATGGTGAACGTGCAGGACGCGTTGCCGCCCGCCGCCAGCGAGGTCCCGAGCAGGCTCCCGCAGGTGGTGGCGGTGACCGGCGGGGCGACCGAGGTGACCGAGAACGGGGCCCCGCCCTCGATGGCGTCGGTGATGCCGTCGATGACCACCGGCTCGACGCCGTCGTTGGTGACCTTCACCGTGTAGGTGACCGGTCCGCCCGGCTCCTCGATGGACGACACGCTCGGGGTCTTGGTGACCGAGATGGCCGGGGCGACCTCGGTGACCGCGACGCTCGCGTCGTCGGTGTCGGTGGCGACGTTCTCGTCGCTGTCTTCGGCCTTGGCGGTGACCACGTCGTCGACGGTGTCCCCGCCGTCACCGGTGACCGGGACCGCGAAGGTGCACTGCGCCGACGAGCCCGGGCCCGACACCGTGAGCGTCGTGCCGATCAGGCCGCCGCAGGTCGTGGCGGTCACCGGCCCGGACACCGAGGTGATCGGGAAGGCGGCACCGCCCTCGACCGAGTCGGTGAGCGAGGTGATCTCCACCGGTTCGACCGACGTGTTGGCCACGGTCACGGTGTAGGTCACCGACCCGCCCGGCTCGGCCACCGACGCCACGCCGGCGGACTTGGTGACCTGGATGGTCGGGGCCGGTGCCGTGTTCGTGAACGTGCAGACGACGTCTTGGCCCGGGGCGACCTTCACCGATGCCGGCGACTGGCCGCCCGTGCAGGTGGAGCTGGTGAGCTGCCACGGAGCGGGCGACGACTCGGCGATGTTGTAGGTGCCGACGGCTGCGGCGACCGGCGCCGTCGACGCCGTGCCGGCCGCCGTCGTGAGGTCGAAGTTGCCGAGGTCGGGCACGTTCGACGTGAACGAGAACGTCCCGTTCGCCCCGACGGCCTTCTTGACGACCTTGATGGTGCCGGGCTTCGCGGTGTTGACGAAGGTGCACTTCCAGCTCTGCCCCTCGCCCACCGTCAGCTGGCCGGCCCCGACGGCCTCCACCGGCTGGGTCCCGAGGTTGTCGCACGTCGAGGACGTCTGGGTGAACCCGGCGTCGGCCGCCTCCGTCACCGAGTACGTGCCGGGCACGACCGGCGTGAAGGTGGCGGTGCCGCCGTGGGCCACGCCCGTCTCGGTGTCGACGGTGGTCTGGCCGTCCTTCAGCGTGAAGTCGAAGGTGTTCGGCAGGCCGGCCGGCACCGTCTGCTTGGCGACCTGGATCGTCGCCGTGCGGATCTGCCGGTTGTACACGTCGCAGTTCACGGCCTCGTTGAGGCCGACGGTCAGGTCCTGGAGCTCGGCCTGGTCCTTCGACGCGTTGGGCGCGTTGGTCCCCACCGAGTTGAAGATGACCGTCGGGTCGTTGCCGTCGAGCTTGTTCCGCGTGCAGAGGGCGCCGTTGTAGACCCAGCCCGGCTTGGCGTCCTCGGACAGGTCGACCGAGACGCTGTTGGATGCCATCTTCCACTTGAAGCTGGCGCCGCCCGAGCCGTCGGTGGCCTGGGTGGCGGACGAGCCCGACGCCCCGGCCGGCGACTGCCACGAGGTGGGCGAGGAGCCGAGGGCGGCGTGGAAGGTCCAGGGGTCCCCCGCGCCGGCCTGGACGGTGGTGCCATCGGCCTTCTGGAGGAACTTGGTGACGTTGAGCGACGGCGCGCACAGCTCGCGGACGAACGCCTTGACGATGGCCTGGAGCGACGTGAAGTTCGGGGCGATCGTGTAGTCCGCGGTGCCGAACGGGATGTTGGGGTTGCCGAGCCCGTCGAGGGTCAGCTCCTCGTCACCGGTCACGTCGTTCAGCCGCTGCTCGCTGTTGGCGTCGGTGAGGCCCACCCCGATGCCGAACATGTGGGCGCCGCTGGCCTTGATGGCGTCGGCCTCGTAGACCGCGGCGGAGAGGTTCGCGGCGCTGACCGTGTTCCCGTCGCCGTCGAGCGAGTGGTTCCCGGCGTTGGCGTGGCCGTCGGGCTCGTCCTCGTTGCGGTAGGTCGGGTCGCCGTCGGTGATGAACACCACGAGGTCACCGGGGCCGCCGCTGCTGCGCCGGGCCACCTCGAGGCCGTCGTCCCAGTTGGTGCCGCCGTCACCGGCTCCCGAGGTGGGATCGGTGTAGAGCGACGGGTCCCGGAACACGACGTTGCCCAGGTTGGAGGTGAGGCTGCCGCCCGAGCTCACGCCCTGGGCCCGCGACGAGAACACGTCGACCTTGACCCGCGACGGCGTCCCGTCCAGCGCCGAGGCGAACGTGCTCGCCGCCGTGCGGACCTGGTCGGCCTCCGACGAGCTGATGGATCCGGAGTCGTCCAGGATCAGCGTGACGTCGAGCCCGCAGACCGCTGGCAGATCCGGGTTCCCGTCGCCCGCCGGCGTGCTCGACGCCAACGGAGCCAACCCGGCGATGACCAGCACGGCCGCCGCTGCACCCAGTCCGAACCGCCGCGTCCGCGCCCTCCGGGCGCGACGCGTCGCTGAAGACGTACCTCGAAGGTTGCCCATGTTCCCGCTCCCGCGCAGTGTTCCCGCACCAGAGGAGCCGGTTTCGCTTCACTCCCCTCCGCCCAATGCGACCAGTCGGGGCGGAGGATCGACGCGCATCCCTCGAGTTGCGAGGACGATACGCCTCCGCGACCGATCGGACAATGGGCCGGTCCGCACCTGGGGACGATTGATCCGAACGGCCCATTGCCGCCGCACGGGGCCCGGACACGGTTTCTGGGGCGGGTCGCGGAGCTAGTCTCCGCAGGTGGTTGACGATGCTCCGCGCCGATCGCTGCTCCAGATCGACGTGGCGAGCGGCCCCCAGACGACCCTCACGCTCGCCGGCGAGGTCGACCCCGGCACCGCTCCGGAGCTGCAGGACCGGCTGGCCCAGCTCGCCGGCGACGCCGCCATCTCCAGCGTCGTGATCGACCTCGGCCAGATCACGTTCCTGGACTCGTCCGGCGTGCGCGCGGTGATCGCGGGCAGCGAGGCGCTGCGGTCGGGCGGCGCCGAGCTCATCCTCCGCGGGGCCAACCCGAACGTGCGGCGGGTGCTCGAGGTCACCGGCCTCACCCAGCTCCTCACGGTGGAGTAGGGCCGCCTCCCGGCTCGTCCATGGCGTCGAGCTCGACCCGCAGGTCGGCGAGGATCTTGCGGAGCAACCGCGACAGGTACGACTGGCTGACGCCGAGCCGGCGGGCGATCTCGTCCTGGCCGAGGCGCTCGTAGAAGCGCAGCTCGATCACCATCCGGCTGCGCTCGTCGAGCCGGCTCACCAGCTCGTCGACCAGCAGGGCGCCGTCGACCGCCTCGAAGCCCTCGTCGACGTGGCCGAGGATGGCGCCGCTGTCGACCTGCTCGCCGTCGTCGTCGGGCCGGGTGATCGGCGCCGCCGACCTCGCTCCCGCCGCCTCGATCGCCTCGAGGACGTCGTCGACGTCGACGTCCATCGCCTGGGCCAGCTCCGCCACGGTGGGCGCCCGGCCCAGACGGTGGGTCAGCTCCTCCTCCTGCCGCCGGACGTGCAGGTACCGCTCCTGGGCGGCGCGCGGCGGCCGCACCGTCCACGACTTGTCCCGGAGGGCCCGCTTCAGCTCGCCCTCCATCGTCCGGCCGGCGAACGTGGCGAAGCTCGCACCCTTGTCGGCATCGAACCGGTCGACCGCCCGCACCATGGCGAGCAGCGCGGTCTGGCGCAGGTCGTCGACGGCCAGGCCCCGCGACCGGTACCGACGGGCGACGCCGTCGGCGAGGTGGCGGTGCCGTTCGACGATCTCGTTGCGGGCCGCCCGGTCCCCGGTGGCCTGGCACCGGCGGAACAGCTCGTCGAGGTCGTCACCGGCAGCCCCCGGGGGGCCGCTGCCGGTCACGAGGCGCGGACCTGCGCCCGCTTCGTGAACCGGAACGCCCGGTCCGGCTGGTCCGGACCGCCTTCCTGCTCGATGCCGGTCATCGCCAGCAGGTCCGCGGCCACCGGGTGCAGCGGCGGCAGCGGACCGGCGCCCGGCACCCGTCCAGCGACGGTGACGTCGGCGTCCCCGGCGACGATCTCGAGCTCGAGGGTGGCGTCGGGACCCAGGCCCTCGATCGAGTGGGCGGCGAGCTCGTCGACCGCGATGCGCAGGTCCTCGATGTCCTGCAGCGTGAACGGCAGGGCGGCGGCGACGGCGGCCACGGTGACGCGCGCGACGCGGAGCAGGTGCGGGTCGGCCGGCAGGTGCAGCTCGACGGGGCGCGGGGTGGATGCCATCGGGTCCTCCGGTTCGACGAGCAGACGGTACCGCGGGCCTCGACCAGCGACGGCCAGGATGCTGGCGCGCCGCCGCCCCCGACCACGCTGTCGGAGGCGGCGGGCGGCGGTCGACCAACGGGGCACCACCAAGGTCGGGCCTGGAGGGGTGCGGGACGGATCCGCACCGGCTGGAGGTCCTCCCCTGCTATCGGCCCGATCACCGCGAACGTTGAACGATCCGCTGCGGCACCGCCGGTGGCCGCCCCGCCGCGCCCAACTCGGATCCGGTTCGCGGCGGGCCGATCGAGCTTCGGGCCGGACACAGGCGACCAGTACCGTGACGCCATGGCCGACGCGATCTCCACCGCCCCCGACGACCTGCCCCGACACCGCTACGACGCGGCGCTCGCGCAGGAGATCGAGGCCAGCTGGCAGGCCCGATGGGCGTCCGACGGCACGTTCCACACGCCGAACCCGGTGGGCGACCTGTCCGAGGGCTTCGACGCGGTGGCCGACCGCCCCAAGCAGTACGTCCTCGACATGTTCCCGTACCCCTCGGGCGCCGGCCTGCACGTCGGCCACCCGCTCGGGTACATCGGCACCGACGTGTACGCCCGCTACCTGCGGATGACCGGGCACAACGTGGTCCACACGATGGGCTACGACGCGTTCGGCCTGCCCGCCGAGCAGTACGCGCTGGCCACCAACACCCACCCGCGGGTCACCACCGAGCACAACATCGAGAACATGGAGCGCCAGCTGCGGCGCCTGGGCCTCGGCTACGACCGCCGCCGGTCGGTGTCCACCACCGACGAGGCGTTCTACCGGTGGACCCAGTGGATCTTCCTCCAGATCTTCGGCTCCTGGTACGACGACGACCTGGGCCGGGCCCGCCCCATCGCCGAGCTGGAGGCCGAGCTCGACGCCGGCCGGATCCCTGCCGTGGGGACCAACCCCACCGGGAAGCCGTGGGCCGAGCTCGACGAGTCCGAGCGCCGCCACGTCGTCAACGGCCACCGCCTCGCCTACCTGGCCGAGGTGCCGGTCAACTGGTGCCCCGGGCTGGGCACGGTCCTGGCCAACGAGGAGGTCACCGCGGACGGGCGCTCCGAGCGCGGCAACTTCCCGGTGTACCGCCGCCCGATGAAGCAGTGGATGCTGCGCATCACCGCGTACGCCGACCGGCTGCTCGACGACCTCGATCTGCTCGACTGGACCGAGGCCATCAAGAGCCAGCAGCGGAACTGGATCGGCCGCTCCACCGGCGCCGACGTCACCTTCTCCACCGACGCCGGCCCGCTCACCGTCTTCACCACCCGGCCCGACACCCTGTTCGGCGCGACCTACATGGTCGTGGCGCCCGAGCACCCGCTGGTCGAGGCCCTCGCCACCGACGAGCACCGCGCCGCGGTCCAGGCGTACGTCGCCGCCGCGGCCCGACGCTCCGACGTCGACCGCCAGACCGAGGGCAAGGAGAAGACCGGCGTCTTCACCGGCTCCCTCGCCACCAACCCGGTGAGCGGCGAGTCCATCCCGGTCTACGTCGCCGACTACGTGCTGATGGGCTACGGCACCGGGGCGATCATGGCCGTGCCCGCCCACGACCAGCGCGACTTCGAGTTCGCCAAGGCGTTCGACCTGCGCATCGTCCCGGTCATCGCCGCACCCGACGAGCACGACCCGCTCGAGTACGCCTGGACCGGCGACGGCGTCGCCATCAACTCCGCGAACGACGAGGTCTCGCTGGACGGCCGGTCGGTCGTCGAGGCCAAGGCCGCGATCATCGAGTGGCTCGAGGCCCGGGGCCTGGGCCGCGGCAAGGTCCAGTACAAGCTCCGCGACTGGCTGTTCAGCCGCCAGCGCTACTGGGGCGAGCCGTTCCCGATCGTGTTCGGCGCCGACGGCGAGCCGCAGGCGCTCCCGGACTCCGAGCTGCCCCTCGTGCTGCCGCCCATGGACGACTTCTCCCCGAAGACGTCCGAGGACGAGGACTCCGAGCCCGAGCCGCCGCTGGGGCGCATCACCGAGTGGACGAGCGTCGACCTGGACCTGGGCGACGGCGTCCAGACGTACCGGCGCGAGGTCAACACCATGCCCAACTGGGCGGGCTCCTGCTGGTACGAGCTGCGCTACCTGGACCCGACGAACGACCAGGCCCTCGTCGACCCGGAGAACGAGCGCTACTGGATGGGGCCGCGGTCCGAGGAGGACTGCGGCGGCGTCGACCTGTACGTCGGCGGCGTCGAGCACGCGGTCCTGCACCTGCTGTACGCCCGGTTCTGGCACAAGGTCCTGTTCGACCTCGGCCACGTGTCCTCCAAGGAGCCGTTCCGCCGGCTGTTCAACCAGGGGATGATCCAGGCCCACGTCTACCGGGACGACCGGGGCTTCCCGGTCCCCGCCGCCGAGGTCGTCGCCGACGGCGACCGGTTCCTCTACGAGGGCCAGGAGGTCACGCGGGAGCTGGGCAAGATCGGCAAGTCGCTGAAGAACGCCGTCGCCCCCGACGAGATGTGCGAGAAGTACGGCGCCGACACGCTGCGGCTCTACGAGATGTTCGGCGGCCCGCTGGACCAGAGCCGGCCGTGGGACACCACCGCGGTCGTCGGCATGTACCGCCTGCTCCAGCGCATCTGGCGCGTCGTCGTCGACGAGGACTCGGGGTCCCCTCGCGTGTCCGACGACCGACCCGACGACGACACCACCCGCCTGCTGCACCGCACCACCGCGGCCGTCCGCGACGGGATGCAGACGCTGCGGTTCAACACCTCGATCGCCCGCATCACCGAGCTCACCAACCACCTCACGGCCACCTACCCCGACGGCGGCGTGCCGCAGTCCGTGGCCGAGGACCTGGTGCTGCTGCTCGCTCCGCTGGCGCCGCACATCGCCGAGGAGCTGTGGGCCCGGCTGGGTCACGCCACGACGCTCACCTACCAGGACTACCCGCGCTTCGAGGAGGACTGGCTGGTCGACGCGTCCGTCGAGCTGCCGGTGTCGGTGAACGGGAAGGTGCGGGCGCGCATCATCGTGGCCGCCGACGCCGACGCCGAGGCCCTCGAGGCCGCGGCCCGGGCCGACGACAAGGTCGCCGGCCTGCTCGACGGGGCGACGGTCCGCAAGGTCATCGCCGTCCCCGGCAAGATGGTCAACTTCGTCGTCGGATGAGCCGGGTCGGGTGGGTCCTCCTCACCGTCACGGTGCTGTTCGCGGCCGCAGGCGTCACCGTCCTGCTGCTGCCGTTCGACACCACGTACGCGGTGCCCAGCGTGGCCGGGCAACCGGCGACCGAGGTCGACCTGCACTGCAAGGCACCGCTCGTCGACACCTTCACCAGCGACCCCGAGGAGCAGTGGATCGACTACGCGCCGGATCGGGGCGTGCGCCTCGAGTCGGGCGGCCGGACGGGTGGCGAGGGCTGCGCCTCGTCGTCCTCGGCCCGGGGCGTGGTCGGCATGAGCCTGCTCCTCGTCGCCACGATGTCCGCGGCGGCCGCCGCCCTGTTCGGTCGGCGCCGACCTGCCCCCGGCGAGCCCGCTGAGCTGCCCGACGACCCCATCACCACGGTCGCCGGACAGCCTGAGGCCCCGCCGGGGCCGGCCTCCTCCGCCTAGGAGATCACCACCGTGTCGAGCACGGCTTCGACCGCCTCCATCACCTGGTCGATGTCGTCCTCGGACGCCTCGACGGTGACCACGTGCCACTGCCCGCCGGCGCTGTCCTCGGCCTCGAAGTAGATGTCGACGATCGTGGTTCCGTCGCCGTCGTCGAACGCCCAGCCGAGGGCGTCGTACTCGCCGACCGTCATCTCCTCGTGGCTGCCGATGACCTCGTAGCCGTTCTTGTCCGCCGCGCCCTCGGCGCTCGACGCCGCGACCTCCTCGAGGGTGCTCGCCTCGTCGTCGAAGACGTTGGAGATGCCGACCGTGGCACCGTCCTCGTTCGTCAGCCGGATCGGGAACGTGGCCGGCCCGCTGAAGCCCTCGGGCACCTCCATCGACGCCGTGCTCGTCTCGAGGGTGTCGCCGGCGGCCACCTCCTCGTCCGAGTCGTCCGCCGGCTCGGTGGTCGACGCGCCCCCGTCGATCTCGTTCTCGATCCCGTCGGCGTCGAGGTCGTCGGCCAGCGCGTTCACCGCCTCGTACCAGGCGACCCTCGCCTCGGCTTCGTCATCGAGCTGGGCGTTGTAGCCGTCGACGTCGGTGATCTCCTGGTAGCCGTCGAGCACCTCGATGTACCGGCCGGTCTCGGTCAGCACGTCGTTCACACCGGCCTGCTGGTCGGCCGGCACCTCGATCTCCCGCACCTCCGCGTCGAAGTCGAAGAGGTCGTTGCGCAGGTCGCGCGTGCTGTCGATGCCGCCGTCGAGGTCGTTGTCGGCGGCGTACCCGTCCCGGGTCTCGATCTCGTCGGCGATGGCCTCGTCGGCGGCCTCGGCGGCGGTCTGGAAGTCGCCGGCTGCCTCGCTCAGGTCGACCTCCGTGGTGGTGGTCGTCGACTCGGCGGCCGGGGCCTTCGTCGTGGTCGGGTCGTCGGCGCCCTCGCTCCCGCTGCCGCCGCCGCAGCCGGCCAGCAGGACCGTCGTCACCAGTGCTCCGGCCATCCAGCGCTTCGTCATCGGTCGCTCCCTCTCCGCGCCCGCGTGGTGCGGGGCCCTCCTGGCGGAACGTACCGATGCCAACGGGGCGCGCCTAGGGCCGAACCCCGCAGAAACCCCGCTCCCCGCCCCGGATCGGCTCGGAGGGGAGCCGTCAGGCCGGCGCCGGGGTGAAGCGGAGCTGGTCCGCCTCCCAGAACGCCCGGAGGCTGCGGACCTTGCCGGCCTCGTCGACGCGGTAGATCGCGACCATCTCGCCGGCGACGCTCGAGCCGTCGGGAAAGGTGGTGGTGATGGTCAGGTAGTTGGCGACCTCGTCGCCGCCGGCGTGCGACGAGACGATGTCCATGCGCACCGGGTTCTGCGAGATCACGTCGTCCCAGAACGTCCCGATGCCCGCGCGGCCGTGGTGGCCCTCGCCGGTCTCGTCGAGGAACGAGACGCCGACCGGGTCCTGCACGACGGCGTCGTCGGCGAAGATCCCGAGCCACCCCTCGCGGTCGCGCGCCTGCACGAACGCACGGGACCGCAGCGAGGCGGCCCGGGCGGACCGGTCGTCGTCGGCCGGGTGGGGCAGGTCGAGGTACTCGAAGGCGGTGGTCACGGGACGATCTCCAGGTCTCGAAGGGGGTAGATGACGGTCTCGGCGAACCAGGCGACGCTGTCGAGCTGGTGCTGGAAGTCGGTGGGGTCGCCACCGGAGAAGAACCACGGCACGGTGATGACGTCGGTCAGCCCCGCCTTCGCCAGTCCGGCCATGTCGTCGACCGTGGGCGGCACGATGGGCGTGGCCTTGATCTCGAACGGCTCGCCGGCCCGGCCCTCGGCGTCGAGCGCAGCGCGCAGGCGGCCGATGTGCTGGTCGATCTCCTCGGCCGACGCCTGCGCGCCGATCCACCCGTCGCCCAGGCGGGCGGCTCGGCGGATGCCGGCGTCGCTGTGGCCGCCCACGTAGATCGGGATCGGGTGCTCGGCGGGCGCCGGAGGCTCCATGCGCAGGCGGTCGAAGTCGTAGTGGTCGCCGTGGTACTCGACGTACCCGCCCTGGGTGACCAGGCGGATGATCTCGATCTGCTCGTCGAGCCGCTTGCCGCGGGTCTTCATCTCCTGCCCGAGCCAGGTGAACTCCTCGGGGATCCAGCTGAGGCCGACGCCCAGCGACACCCGGCCCGGGAACAGCGAGGCGATGGACCCGATGCTCTTGGCCACCAGCAGCGGCTCGCGCAGCGGCGTCTTCATCACGTTGGTGTAGAGCCCGACCCGCTCGGTGGCGGCGCCGACGGCGGGCATGCCGACGAACGGGTCCACGAACGGCGAGTCGTCGGCCCAGAAGCGCTTGCCGTCCGCGGTGAACGGGTAGTCGCCGGAGACGGCCTCGGGGTAGAAGACCGAATCCGGGAAGCAGACGGAGTCCCAGCCCGCCGCCTCCGCGGCGCGGGCGAGCGGGAGGACCCGCTCCGGCGGGCACATGGCGAGGGCGAGGGTGAACTGCACGCACCGATTCTGACGCATCGTCAGGTCCGGCGCGGGATCCGTCCGATCCGGCTCAGGCCCGGCCCCCGACGTGGGCTGCCGCCCGGCGGTTGGCGGCGTCCATCGCATCGCCGAAGGAGCGGCCGTCGGCGAGCCCGACGAACAGGGCGGCGGCGAACACGTCGCCGGCGCCGATCGTGCCGGCTGGGGAGATCGCGTCGAGCGGGACCCCGGGCAGGTCGACCGCCTCGGTGCCGCTGGTGCCGAAGCAGCCCCGCTCGCCGCGGGTCACCGCGACGGCCCGAGCGGGTCCGGCCAGCGGCTCGGCGATGCGGGCGTACTCGGACTCGCTCAGCACCACGGCGTCGGATCCCTCGGCCCACCAGGCAGTGGGCGCGTCGAGCAGGCCGAGCCGGTGGGTGACCGGGTCCCGCGTCCGCAGCATCCCCTGTGGCGTGATGCCGACGAACCGGGCACCGCGGACCTGGGCGATGAGCTCGCGGGTGACCTCGCCCATGATCGGGGCGAGGTGGACGACGTCGGCGGTGCCGAGGTCCACGGGCGAGCGGGTGAGGTCGAGCGGCTCGGCCACCGTGGGCACGGTCTGGGGGCCGAGGTCGGCCGCGCGGCTGAACGCCATCACCGTGTCGGTGGCCGACGGCTGCACGGTGACCTTCACCTCGGGCATCGCGGCCCGCAGCGCCCGTTCGAGCTCGGCGGTGCCGGACGTGACGATGTGGGCGTCCCACCCGGCGGCCTGGGCGACCCGGCTGGAGAACAGCACGCTCCCACCGAGCCGGCGCTCGTCGTCGCCCTCGACCTCGTCCCAGCACACCGAGCCGATGGCGACGTAGGTGCTCACGCGTGTGACTCCTTGGCACGGAGCAGGCCGGCCTCGAAGCGATCGACCGCGGCATCCTCGGCCGCGCCGGCGCCGCCACCGGGGCCGTGGCGCAGCACGAGCCGGAACGACCCGGCCATGGCGACGTCACCCGGGTACACGAGCGTCGGCTGCCGGCCCGTGGCGACCTTCACCGCCCGGCCGAACCGCGTGCGGTAGATCGGCACGTTCCAGAGGCCGCCGAAGCAGCCGAGGGTGTGCAGCCCGGTGAAGTCCCGGAACGCGGCGGCCACCGCGTCGGCCAGCAGCCGCACCTGCTCCTCCACGATCGCCTCCGACCGGGCGTCGCCCTCCCCCGCCAGCTCCAGGACGTCGGTCGCGAACGCGGCGATCTCGGCCTTGTCGACCTCGGGCTTGTAGATCAGGTCGAACAGCTCGTCGGTCTCGTCGATGCCGAGGCGCCCGCACACCGCCGCCGCCAGGGCGGTGCCGTCGGACCGGCCCTCGCCCACCAGGAGGACCTCGCGGAGCGCGGCCCGCCCGAGCGCATACCCCGAGCCCTCGTCGCCGAGCACGTAGTCCCAGCCGCCGTAGCGCCGGCTCCCCTGGTCGAGGGCCCCGGCGAGGACGGCGCTGCCGGTGCCGGCGATGACGGCCACCGCAGGGTCGAGGTCGGCGGTGGCGGCCCAGCACCCGATGGTGTCGGCCACGACCGAGATGGTCGCCGGGCCGGGCACCACCTTGCGCACGCCGCCGGCCAGCACGTCCGCGTGGGCCTGGGTGTCGACCGACGCGCTGCTGACGAGGACCGCCGTCGGCGACAGCGGCCGGGCGGCGTCGGCCAGCGCGGCGGCGATGACGGCGCGGAGGTTCTCGGCGGCGTCGTCGTCGCCCGCCGATCGGCTGTTGGTGGGGCCGCCCCGGGCGTAGCCGAGGACCTCGCCCTCGGCGGTGGCCACCGCAGCTCGGCTGCCGGTGCCGCCCCCGTCGACCACCACCACGGTGGTGACGTCGGTGAACGAGGGGATCGATCGCAGCCAGTCCACGGCGGCCGAGCGTAGTGGCCGACCCCTCTGGCCTCGGCCGTCCGCTCGCGGCCCGTCGACCGGTCCCGGGCCGGACGCGACCGCACCGCCGACGGGGCCGGAGGTCTCCGCGTCTCCGGGCGTCGGCGGTGTGGCCGTGATCGCCTGCTGCTGGTCAGCTCAGCGGCCGACCGCCTTCTCGAGCTGGGCCTTGTTCATCTTCGAGCGTCCCTTGACGCCCTTCTGCTTGGCCTCGTTGTAGAGCTGGTCTCGGGTCCGTCCACCGGAGCCCCGGTGCGAACGAAGCCCACCGCGGCGGCTCGACGAGATGTCGTCGGTGGAACTGCGGCTGGACTCCTTCGCCTCGCCGGCCCGGGCCCGTTCCTTGTTGACGGTGCGGGCGGCGATCTCCTCGGCGACGTCCTCCGATCGGCCTCGGTCCTCGAGGCCCTCCTTGATGTGCTCGTACTGGCGTTCTCGCTTGTCGCTCCAAGACCGTGGCATGAGCTGCCTCCTCGGTGTCTGCGGTTCGGTACCCGGTCGCCGGAGCGACCAGACCGGTCGGGCTCGATGGTCAGCCGGGCGACGGCACCGTCCCGGCATCGGCGCCGTTCGTCTCGGAGTCGCCCTCGGTCGGCGCCGCCGAGGGCTCGGGTGCGGCCGGCTGCCGAGCCTCGGCTGGCGGGGCGGGCCGGGTGAGGTCGATGGTGCCGACGCCGAGCGCCGCCTCCAGCGACGGCCGCAGCGAGCTGCCTCCGTCGTCCCAGGCGCGGAGGACGTGGTGCGCGAAGCGGGCCTCGACGCGGGCCAGGGCGGCGGCGCCGAAGATCACGTCGGCGCCGAGCTCGGGCTCGCTGGCGACGAAGCCGCCCACCAGCCGGCCGAGCGCCAGCTCCGCGTGGTGGGCGTCGGCCTCGACGTGCACCTCGTAGAAGCGGGAGAGCGCCGGGAGCCCGCCGACGCGCCGAGCCGCCTGCAGGTAGCGCGACATCGGGGTCACCGAGCACATCTCGAAGAGGGCGAGGTGGCCGACGAGCGCCCCGCGCAGCCTCCGGTTCAGCCCGAACATGGCGACGAGGTTGTCGGTGGCCAGCGTGGTGCCGGGGAGGCGGTCGACGTAGTGGCCGAGCTCGCTCGACAGGCCCAGCTCCTCCATCGCCGCGGCGAAGAGCTCGCTGTGGGCTTCGCCCGGCACGCCGCCGCCGTACTCGTCGGTCTGGATCTCGACCATCGCGGAGCGCCCCAGACCCGACAGCCGCGGGATCGCCCACGTGTGCGGGTCGGCCTCCTTCAGCTGGTAGGCGGACCGGTGGATCGCCACCTCCTGGAGGTGCACCAGCTCGCCCCGCTCGGCCACGGTCGCGGCGAGCGGCGGACCGGCCCAGGTGGCGATCACGCGCAGCGCCAGCTGCGGGTGATCGGGCACCGCGGACGGCTGGTGCTCGGCTCGCAGCGCCCCTTCGAACACCGACTCGAGGGTGCGGCGGAACCGCAGGACGTCGGGGTCCCACTCCAGGTCGTCGTCGATCCCGTCGAACCCGTGGTGGTGCAGCTCGTAGCAGCACCACAGCGCGAGGTGGAAGTCGTCGTCGACCAGCGGGTCGACGGAGCGCAGGGACGGGACGCTGAGCGGCTCGCCGTCGGTCAGGTGCGCGACGAGCGCGCTGCTGATCGGGCCGCGTGGGGTGGGGAGCAGGGGACGCATGGCCCACCCCTTCCCGACTGACATCGGAGTCACACCAGGTCAGAGGTGATTTCCCGAGGGTGAGCCGCGATCGGTCCGACCAGGCTGCTCCCCCTCCCCCACCTGCGACAACGCGCCTCACCCACCCCCGGATCTCGTGGCGGGGAGCGCCGACAGGGAAGCCGCGGCACACGAGGTTCGCGCCGGGGCGGAGGCGCACGCCTGGTGACCGATCGGCCACGTTTCCGATCGGGCGAGCGCGCCGCCGGAACGAGGGGTACCGTCCGCCGAACGGGCGGCACGTTGCCGGCCGGCGGACCCAAAGGAGAACACCATGACTCGTCCCTTCGCCCTGCCGCGGCGCGGGCTCGGGCGGCTCGTCGCCGCCGTCGCCCTCGCGGGTGGCCTCGTCGCTGCGATGGCCTCACCGGCCAACGCGCTCGCGTACGACTACACGGACCCAGCCACCACCGGCTGCTCCGCCACCGCGATCACCGTCGCGTCGACGGCGGTCATCGACTCGCGCAACGGGGCCAACGTGGGCACCGTCGAGCTGCGCTGGTCCACGGCGTGCAAGACCAACTGGGCTCGCGTGACCCGCACCGACGGCCAGAACGCGCTGTGGTCGAACGTGACCGTCACCCGGGCATCCACCAGCGACACCACCACCTTCAGCGCCCAGGGCTACTCGTCGATCTACTCCGACCAGCTGTACGGCCAGGGCTACGTGGTCTGCGCGTCGGCGATGCTCGAACGCCCCAACGAGGGCGGCGCGTTCGGCGAGGGCGCCTGCTACTGAGACCTGACCTGCGGTGCCCGGCCCCGGTTCACGCCCGGGCCGGGCACGGCCGGCGTGGAGGCGGTGGTCAGCGCTTCGGCGGTGGGAGGTCGCGGCAGCGGGCGACGCCGCCCCACAAGAGGGCGCCGTAGGCGTCGGCGGGTTCGGTGTCGGCGTACTCCCCAGGTGCCGGGGCGCCGTCGGCGAGGTGGATGCCGTCGGACCGGAGGTACTCCGGGTGGGCGGCGACCACCGGACCCCAGTCGACGAGCACGGTGCGGGGCCGCTTGGCGGCGATCGAGCGCATCTGCCTCCGGCCCGTCGCCAGGTGGTCGCGGAAGGCCTTGGTGGCGGCCCCGCCTGCTGCCGGCAGGACGACGACCACGCAGGCATCCGGGTGCGGGGTGTGGAGCAGCTTCCGGAAGGCGGCGTCGTCGGCGGTGGTCCACCCGGGCTGGCCGTAGGCGACGGCGGCGTTGTTCACCCCGAGGGCGATGACGAGGACCTCGGGCCGCGGGGCGTCCGCGTCGGAGGCCCGCCGGGCCTCGCGGCCCTGCACGTCCTCGAACCGGTTGCCGAGCCAGGCGTCGATCTCGAGGTCGTAGGCCGGGTCGAGCCCCACGCCGGCCTCGCGCCACCGGTCGTCCCGGTTCCAGTACGACTGCACCGTGATCGAGTCCCCGACGACGTCGATCGTGAGCGGATCCGCCTCGGGCGTGCACGCGGGGATGGCGAGGAGGGCGAGCCCGAGCAGCCCGAGCAGCCGGGCGGTCGGTGATCGCCGACGACGGCCGCCCGCGGTCGAGGGCGAGTCGCCGGGGGCGTGGTCGGGGTGGGTCCCGAGCGGTCGGCTCGAGGTGGACGTGGCCCATCGGTGGTGCATCGCACCACCCGATCAGCGGCACCGCGCCCGACCAGGGCGAACGGCTGAAGCGCGGTTCAGATCGGGGCTGGTTCCTGAACTGCGCTTCAGCCCTCCGGGCCCGTGCCCGGGGGTTCGGGGGCGAACACCGGCAGGGTGACCACCAGGCGGGCCCCGCCCGCAGGCGCATCTTCGGCGCGGATCGCACCCTGGTGGGCAGCGGCGATGGTCGACGCGATCGCGAGCCCGAGGCCGGGTCCCGACCGCTCGGGCGAGCGGGCCGGGTCGCCGGTCGCGAACCGCTCGAAGACCCGGCCCCGGTCCTCGGGTGCGATGCCGG
>Ga0182736_1000520_pt1 | contig 56906 bp, 61 predicted proteins | sample eDN5th30CKraftBY_FD_128882 | JGI IMG/M metagenome (GOLD analysis project Ga0182736, IMG submission 128882) | Enriched backyard soil microbial communities from Emeryville, California, USA - eDNA 5th pass 30_C Kraft BY (version 2) (version 2) | ecosystem: Environmental > Terrestrial > Soil >... | reverse complement strand
CTGCTGCGCGGTGCGTGGACATGACATTTGTGGCAAGCGGCGGAATCGCTTCGACGAACGGACCGCCCCTGCGGCGAACCCTTGCGGTCCGGCCGCCCGCGCCCCATGTTTCGGACCGGCGCACGCCCTCTTGCGCATCAAGAACAAATCTGGAACACACCCCTCCCATGAGTCTCACCCATATTTCGGTGCGCGGCGCGCGCGAGCATAATCTGAAGGGCGTCGACGTCGACCTGCCGCGCGACAGCCTGATCGTCATCACCGGGCTTTCGGGCAGCGGCAAATCCTCCCTCGCCTTCGACACCATCTATGCCGAGGGGCAGCGGCGTTATGTCGAGAGCCTGTCGGCCTATGCCCGCCAGTTCCTGGAGATGATGCAGAAGCCCGACGTCGAGCATATCGACGGCCTGTCCCCCGCGATCAGCATCGAGCAGAAGACCACGTCGCGCAACCCGCGCTCGACGGTCGCGACGGTCACCGAGATCTACGACTATATGCGCCTGCTGTGGGCGCGCGTCGGCATTCCCTATTCGCCCGCAACCGGCGAGCCGATCAGCGCGCAGACCGTCAGCCAGATGGTCGACCGGGTGATGGCGCTGCCGGAGGGGACGCGGCTCTACCTGCTTGCGCCGGTCGTGCGCGGGCGCAAGGGCGAGTATCGCAAGGAACTGGCCGAGTGGCAGAAGGCTGGCTTCCAGCGCGTCCGCATTGACGGCGAGCTCTACGCGATCGACGAGGCGCCGGCGCTCGACAAGAAGTACAAGCACGATATCGAGGTGGTGGTCGATCGCCTGGTGGTGAACGCCGACATCGCGTCGCGCCTGGCCGACAGCTTCGAAACCGCGCTTAAGCTGGCCGAGGGCCTCGCCTATGTCGACCTCGCCGACGGCGTCGTACCGGGGCGCGAGGATGAGGTGAGCGACGGCGGCGCGATGAGGGGCGCCGGCGTGCCCGCGAACCGCATCGTCTTTTCAGAGAAATTCGCCTGCCCGGTCAGCGGCTTCACCATCCCGGAGATCGAGCCGCGCCTGTTCAGCTTCAACGCGCCGCAGGGCGCGTGCCCGGCGTGCGACGGGCTGGGCGAGAAACTGGTGTTCGACGAGGATCTGGTCGTCCCCAACCACGCGCTCAGCATCAAGAAGGGCGCGATCGTCCCCTGGGCGAAATCCAACCCGCCCTCCCCCTATTACATGCAGGTGCTGGGCAGCCTCGCGCGCGAATTCGGCTTCAGCCTCGACACGGCGTGGGAGGATCTGCCGGGCGAGGTGAAGCTGGTCGTCCTCCACGGCACCGGCGGCCGCCCGGTCACCCTCACCTTCATCGACGGCAAGAAGAGCTACGACGTCAAGAAGCCGTTCGAGGGGGTGATCGGCAACCTCAACCGCCGGATGCTCGCGACCGAGAGCGCGTGGATGCGCGAGGAGCTGTCCAAATACCAGTCCTCGCAACCATGCGAGACCTGCCACGGCGCCCGCCTCAAGCCGGAGGCGCTGGCGGTCAAGATCGCCGGGCAGGATATCAGCCACGCCACCCGCCTGTCCGTGGTCGACGCGCTGGCATGGTTCGCCGCGCTGCCCACCGGCCTGACCGACCAGCAGCGCCAGATCGCCGAGCGCATCCTCAAGGAAATTCTCGAGCGGCTGGGCTTCCTCAACAACGTCGGGCTCGACTACCTCAATCTCGACCGCACCTCGGGAACCCTGTCCGGCGGTGAGAGCCAGCGCATCCGCCTCGCCTCGCAGATCGGCAGCGGGCTGTCCGGCGTGCTCTATGTCCTCGATGAACCGTCGATCGGCCTGCATCAGCGCGACAACGACATGCTGCTCGCCACGCTGCGCCGGCTGCGCGATCTCGGCAACACCGTGCTGGTGGTCGAACATGATGAGGATGCGATCCGCACCGCCGACTATGTCATCGACATGGGGCCGGGCGCGGGCGTCCACGGCGGCGAAGTCGTCGCGCACGGCACGCTGGCGGAGGTGCTGGCCACCCCCGGCAGCATCACCGCCGATTACCTGAACGGCACCCGCGCCGTCCCCGTGCCCGCGGAGCGGCGGCAGGGCAACGGGCGCAAGCTCACCGTCCGCGGCGCCACCGCCAACAATCTGCGCGGGGTCACCGCGTCGATCCCGCTCGGCACCTTCACCTGCATCACCGGCGTGTCCGGCTCGGGCAAGTCGAGCTTCACCATCGACACGCTCTACGCCGCCGCCGCGCGCCAGCTCAACGGCGCGCGGATGCTCGCGGGCAAGCATGACAAGATCACCGGGCTCCAGCATCTCGACAAGGTGATCGACATCGATCAGTCGCCGATCGGCCGCACCCCGCGATCGAACCCGGCGACCTACACCGGCGCCTTCACCCAGATCCGCGACTGGTTCGCCGGCCTGCCGGAGGCGCAGGCGCGCGGCTACAAGCCCGGGCGCTTTTCGTTCAACGTCAAGGGTGGCCGGTGCGAGGCGTGCCAGGGCGACGGCGTGCTCAAGATCGAGATGCACTTCCTCCCCGACGTCTACGTCACCTGCGACGTCTGCCACGGCGCGCGCTACAACCGTGAGACGCTGGAGGTGAAGTTCAAGGGGAAGAGCATCGCCGACGTGCTCGACATGACGGTCGAGGACGCGGTCGAGTTCTTCAAGGCGGTGCCGCCGATCCGCGACAAGATGGCGATGCTGGCGGAGGTCGGCCTCGGCTACGTCAAGGTCGGACAACAGGCGACCACCCTGTCCGGCGGCGAGGCGCAGCGCGTCAAGCTGGCCAAGGAACTCAGCCGCCGCGCCACCGGCAACACGCTCTACATCCTCGACGAGCCGACGACCGGCCTCCATTTCGAGGATGTGCGCAAGCTGCTGGAAGTGCTCCACGCGCTGGTCGAACAGGGCAACACCGTGGTGGTGATCGAACACAACCTCGACGTCATCAAGACGGCGGACTGGGTGCTCGACCTCGGCCCGGAAGGCGGCGTCAAGGGCGGCGAGATCGTCGCGGAAGGGACGCCGGAGGATGTGGCGAAGACGGCGGGGAGCTTTACGGGGCGGTATCTGGCGCCGTTGCTGAAACAGCAACCCGTGGGCGAGCCTGCCCTGAAGGAAGCCGACGCGGATGCGGATACAAGCAGGGAGATCAAAAAACGAGGAGGCCGGATGCGCTGATCTCCACGGGGATATTCGGAGACATTGATCGGGCGGACTGGGGCGGGCGGTAACCGCTCGCACTCGCCGCGACAAAACTGTCCCTGCGTTCTGCTTAAATGCGACTATGCATCATACTTTCCGTCACTCAGCCGCCTCCACCCACTTCTCCGCGCGCTCCTGTCGCGAATTGTGGGCATAGGTCTCCCAACCGATCTCATAGTCCTCAGCCTGGTTTCCCCAGGCAGTCCACCCCTTCCGCGCCCCGCGCGCGAACAATTCCAGTCGCGGCCCCGGCGAGCACGCCTCGACTATATCGTAGAACTCATCGGGTTTGCGGCTGTGCTCACGCTTGCGCGTGCCAAGCAAATTTACCTGCCTCCGTCCCGGCGCCAGCGTCCGCGCGTTCTTGCCTCGGATGCCGAACAGGCACAATTCGGTGACATTGCGGAAATAAAAGCCGACACCGCGCCCATCCGATCCGCCGTCCTTGCGCACCTTGTGCCAGACGAGGTTCGATTTATACTCGAACCCCCATGCCTTCAGCACGGCCAGTCCGTCAGGCAAGAGCGCATTTGGCACCCAGAGATAGAGATGCGCAGGGTCTGCGGCCGCGCTCTCGACAGGTATCGAGCAAATTTCGTCGAGACTCATCGTGCCGTAGCGCGACAGCCGGTGATGCTCGGGCGCCATCTTGCCGGTACGGTTGGTAAAGCGCCACGGAGGATCGGCAAGAATCGTCGCAAAACGGCGCCCGCGCGCCGCGTGTGCAAAATCAAGCGCCGCATCGATCGTCATGGTCGTACCTTTTCAATGCATTCCGGCCGAATACCGATCGCCAGCACCGGACAACTGCCGTTGCGACCGGCGTTCAGTCGATAGAGCAGCTTTCCCATCCATGTCGTGGACGCGCCATACTTCGCCATCAGCCCCATCTCGCGGAAAACATCGTTCAACGACGCGCTACGCGTCAGTAGCACCCCGACGTCAATGACCCCGCACTGGCTGAACGCGCTCATCGCGTACAGATCGCGGTCGAACGTCTGATCCTTGCTGTTCCATTCGAGATCGAACGCCACTCTGCCCTTTACATAATCGACCTTGTGACCGTCGAGAAATCGCGCCTTGGTGAGTTCACGGGACATCTTCGTCGTCACCGCTTTGCCACGTGCGTTTACCCCGGCTTCGCGCCATAACAATTTGACCAACAGGTCCGCTTGAATGGTCGTTTCATGCCAGCCATGCGGCCGCAGCAACGTCGAGAATGCTTTGGGAATTTCGGATTCGTTTCCGCCCGCCTTGGCGATGATGTCGCGAGTGAGCTTGAATCCGCGTAGCGCATCCATAAGTTCGCCAAATTCCACCGGATGCGCCTCCGACAAGATCAACGCCGCATTGCGGTAAGAAAAAACCTCATAGCGGGCGAGCACATCGGCCGGGACGTAGCGGGCGACGAAATCTGCAGGATCACCGACGTCACTCGGCGCATCCGCGGTATCACCGTTCTCCACATCGCCTGGATTCAGAGGATCATCTTCATTCATCGTTGAGCACCATGGCCACCGGGCTCCATCCGGTCAACATCAGAACAAAAAAAGAACTTTCCGACACACGCGCGCCCAGCAACTGGAGCGCGCTTTTTCAGCACATGGCGGACGCCGCGCTCGTCCGGGGCATTCCGCCGCCCACCGGATACGCCGCCCGATTGCAATTTCGCGGGCTTTTCCCTATATCTACGCTGCTACAGTCGCAAATCGACGGTCTTCGGCGCTTTGCGGCACCTTCTTCCTTCTTTCCCTGCCTCCGCAGCCAGAGGTCCGTCCGCACTTGGACGTACCGCATACGAAGAAGGAAAATACCATGAGCATCACCGGAACCGTCAAGTTCTTCAACGCCGACAAGGGCTATGGCTTCATCGCCCCGGAAGACGGCGGCCAGGACGCGTTCGTCCACATCACCGCGGTCGAGCGCGCCGGCCTGCGCACGCTCAACCAGAACCAGCGCGTCAGCTACGAGCTGGAGCAGGACAAGCGCGGCAAGATGAGCGCCGTCAACCTGCAGGCGCAGGATTGATGATCGCCGGGGTGGCCGGCCCGCCGGAAACGGCGCCGGCCGGCCACCCCGACTTCGCCGCCTTCCCGCCCGCCCCCGTACCCGTACCCGTCAAGGAGCCGCCCATGGCCTATGATGCCGTCTATTACCGGGGCCAGGCCGCCCGAGCCCAGGCAGAGGCCGACGCCGCCACGCTGGACAATGTCCGCGATCGCGCGCTGCGTTCGGTCGCCGCGTTCGAGGCGATGGCGGTCAATATCGAGCGCGTCGCCCGGCGCCGCGCCGAACGGGAGGCCAGCGGCGGAGAATATGCCGGCCGCGCCACCCCCGTTCCCAACGTTCACAAGGATCTTGTTTGACTTACTCCGAATTCACCTATCGACAGCTTCCCACCGGTCCGCGCCCTTCGCGCGATCCTTTCCAGACCCCGCCGGCCCGCTCGCCCCGCTCCCGCGGCGCGGAGGCCCGCCGCCAGTCCGCCATCGCCTATCTCGCCGCGCTGGAAGTGCTCGGCTGATCCGCCATCGATACCATGCAACCTAATCGCGTGTTGGGCGTTCGCTGCATACCCGTAACGAAAATAGGGAGGATGGTCATGCGTGCGTTGACACTCGGACTGGTCGCCACCGCGACCCTGCTTACCGCCTGCGGTGAATATGACAGCGGCCGGCCCGGCTATGCCGGCGATCGCAACTGGCAGCGGTACGACTGGAACCGGCCCGATCCCAGCTACAACGGCTATTACGCCAATCGTTATTATCGCGACGACCAACGCTACCGCGAGCGTCGCCTCGGCCGCAACGACCGCATCTATGCTGGTGAGGACGGCCGCTATTACTGCCGCCGTTCGGACGGCTCGACCGGGCTGATCGTCGGCGGCATCGCCGGCGGCGCGCTGGGCGCGATCATCGCGCCGGGCCGGTCGTCGGTGCTCGGTGCGCTGATCGGCGGTGCCGCCGGTGCAGCGGCGGGCACCGCGATCGACCGCGACAACGTCCGCTGCCGCTAAGGCCCGGAACCCATTCGGGTCCGGCGAACGATGACACGAAACCTGCGCTCCGGCCTCTCCGGCGCGGCCCTTGGGGCCGGGCTGGTAGGGGTCGGGGCGCTGGCGTTCGGCTGGTGGCGCCGCAACGCGACCGGCGGTATCTTCGGCACGCCGCTTCCAGCGGAGGCGGAGGCCGGAGCAGAGGATCGTGCCACAACCCCTTCATCGCCCAAGGATCATGCGCCATGACGACACGCACCGCGACCGCCCGCTACGAAGGCTTCGGCAAGGACGGCAAGGGCCAGCTCACGTCGACCTCTGGCGTGCTGGAGGCGACGCCCTACGGCTTCAACACCCGCTTCGGCGATGAAAAGGGCACCAACCCGGAGGAGCTGATCGCCGCCGCCCATGCCGGCTGCTTCACCATGGCGCTCAGCTTCGCGCTGGCCCGCGCCGGCTACAGCGACGGCAGCCTGGAGACAAAGGCTTCGGTCAAGCTCGAACAGGACGGCGCCGGTTTCACGATCACGCGCTCCGACCTTGATCTGACGGCCAGCGTGCCGGGCATCGACGCCGACGAATTCGCCCGGCTGGCCGCCGATGCGGAGGCCAATTGCCCGGTGTCGAAGCTGTTGAAGGCAGAAATCACCCTCACCCACCGGCTGACCTGATCCGACGCGGGCGGAAGGTTCGGGATCTGATCGCGATGCCCAACACCGCATCGGGGAAGAAGAAGAAGGCCAGCCGTTCGATCGGATGATGATCCGACCCATCGACCGGATAATCGCCAAAACACCCCTTCGTTCACCCGCGCCGACGATCGGGCATCGGCGCGGGCGAAGCGGGGATCAGGCCGGGTCGGTGTCGTCGGCGCCCTCGTCGCCGTCGTCCTCTTCGGCTTCGTCATCAATGTCGTCGTCCTCAAGGCCGCCATCCTCGGCGACATCGACTTCGTCGCTGTCGATCCCGGCGGCGGCAACGGCGTCGTCCTGGTCGAGGGCGGGCTGATCGGGGGTCTGGTCGTCCTGCATGTGCGTGCTCCCGTGGCTGCGCACCGAAGAGTCGGCGCGCCCACCCAGTCCAGCGCCGAATTGCGACGCCGCGAAGTCACGCGGCTCCAATTTGCGACGGAAGGCAGCAGTTGCGACGAACCGCCTCGGGAAGGTCGAAAAGGCGCCGCCTTCGTCAGCGTGGCTGAGCCGGCGATGGCGAATAACGGCGGATCGGCGGGTGCAGCGCGGCAGCGCGGTGAGCCGGGCCAGCGCAGCCACGGTTCCGGCCCCTGTCTTGCTGGAGCACCGGGATCGAGACGCTCAGCCCGAAACGCAAATGGGGGCCGGCATCGCTGCCAGCCCCCGGTCGCCGGACGTCAGTCGCGGGGTGTCGCAACCTGGTCGGCGGCTGGTTCCACCCGCGCCGGCAAGGGCGGCGGGCTTCGCCGTTTCGGTCACCGGGGCCGGGGACGGCGGTTCGCGGGAAACGCCTCCATCCGGCCTCGGCGGCCAGCGGCATCGAAGCCAGGCTTCGTCGCCGTCGGTCGATGGCCGTTCGCCTGCTTCCCGAAGGAGGCCGCCACATTCATCGACCTCGATGCCGGATCGCTCCGCCATCGTTCGTCTCCGGTTCGTCATGGCCTTCCGAAGAAGGCACTTCCGATCCTTCGACCCGGTACCGGATCGCTCCGCCGCCGTTCGCCTCCGGCTCGTCAACACCTCCCGAAGAAGCCATTTCCGATCCATCAGCCCAGCACCGGATCGCTCCGCCGCCGTTCGCCTCCGGCTCGTCACCACCTCCCGAAGAAGGCACTTCTGATCCATCAGCCCGGCACCGGATCGCTCCGCCGCCGTTCGCCTCCGGTTCGTCACCACCTCCCGAAGAAGGCACTTCCGATCCATCAGCCCAGCGCCGGATCGCTCCGCCGCCGTTCGACCTTCGCTGTTCGTCCAACTCCTCCGAAAAGAAGCTGGCGCCACATCGCCGATCTTCGCCCGACGCCTGCCAGAAGCAGCCGCCCGCCTTGGTTCGTCCGCCCGGCCCGCCTCCGCCTCGCAAGCGAGTCGATGGCGGCTCAAACGGTCATCCCGCAACGTCCATGACGCGGTTTCCCGAAGGCACCTGCGCCAATCCGACGAGCAAGTCTTTGATCCTTCACCAGTTTCCCGACAATCTCTCATCGTCTTGCAGGACTGATGCTGTCACGCGCGGCGAGTCGCGCCAAGCACGATCATCGACCGCGCGGCTGTGGATAACGTGGATCACGAGAATAACCGGCCGCCGGCGAATCGCCGCGTCGGCAGGCCCCGCCCCGATAGCGGCACAGGCGGCGCCGCGCCACCCCACCCCCGATCGGGCTCGTTGTGTCAGGTTCATGCAACCGCGCGCATCCTTGTGACGTTACCGGATCATCTAGACATGTTTTGAGGGAGTTCAGTCATGCGTAACTTGATGCTCGCGATCGGCGCCGCCGCGCTGGTCGTCCCCGCCGCGACGGTCGTGCCGGTGTCGCTCGGCACCTCCTACGGCAAGGCCGACGCCCAACAGCACAAGCGCTACAAGTACCGCGAATGGCGCGGTCGTGACGGACGGACCTATTGCCGCAAGGCGGACGGCACCACCGGTTTGATCGTCGGCGGCGTCGCCGGGGCGCTCCTGGGCCGCACCGTGGATACGCGCGGCGACCGTACGCTCGGCACGGTGCTCGGCGCGGGCGCCGGCGCATTGGCCGGCCGCGAGATCGACCGGGGCGGCAGCAAGCGCCGCTGCCGCTGATCCCGGCGTCCGCCGCGGGGCCGATTGGGCCCCGGCCAACCACCATAGGACGGAATTAACGCCATCCAATCGCCGCGTGGCGGATTTAAGTCCGGCCAACCGCCGCAAGGCCAACCGCCGCAAGGCGGAATTAACTCCGGCAGGGTAGGATTCGGGCCATGCTCCGTGTGCTTACCCTGTCGACGCTGTTCCCCGACGCCGCCCGGCCGAATTTCGGCATCTTTGTCCAGCGCCAGACGCAGGGGCTGGCGGCGTCGCCGGGGGTCGATCTGCGGGTGATCGCCCCGGTCGGCCTGCCCCCCTTTCCGCTCGATCGGCTGGCGCATTATCGCGAGCGCGCGGGGTTGCCGGCGGCGGAGCTGTGGCAGGGTCTGGAAGTCCGCCGGCCGCGCTTCACCGTCGTGCCGGGCACCGGCGGGCGGTTCCACGCCGGGGCGCTGGTCCGCCGGTTGACGCCGCTGCTGAACGAACTGCGCACGCGCTTTCCGTTCGATGTGATCGATGCCGAATTCTTTTTTCCAGACGGACCCGCCGCGGTCGCGCTCGGGCGGCGGCTGGGGGTGCCGGTGTCGATCAAGGCGCGCGGTGCCGACATCCACCATTGGGGCCATGCCGGCGCCACCGCCGCGCAGGTTATCGACGCCGGGCGCCGCGCCGACGGGTTGCTGGCGGTATCGGACGCGCTGCGCGCCGACATGGCCGCGCTGGGCATCCCGGCGGAAAAGATCGCGGTCCACCGCACCGGCATCGACCGCACCCGCTTTCACCCACGGCCGCGCGCGGCGGAGAAGGCGCGGCTGGGGGTCCAAGGGCCGCTGGTGCTGTCGGTCGGCGCGCTGATCCCGCGCAAGGGGCATGACGTGGTGATCGACGCGGTGGCCCGCCTGCCCGGCATCACCCTGCTGATCGCCGGCGACGGACCCGAACGGTCCGCGCTTGCCGCGCGGATCGCGGCGGCGGGGATCACGGATCGCGCGCGGCTGCTGGGCGCGGTCCCGCACGACGATCTGCCCGCGCTGTTCGCCGCCGCCGACGTCATGGCGCTGGCCTCGTCGTCGGAGGGCCTCGCCAACGCCTGGGTCGAGGCGCTGGCCAGCGGCACCCCGATCGTCATCACGCCGGCCGGCGGCGCGGCGGAGACGGTCAATCGCGCCGCCGCCGGCCGCATCGCCGACCGCACGCCGGAGGCGTTCGCCAGCGCGATCGCCGAAATCCTGCTGGCGCCCCCCGATCCGATCGAAGTCGCCGCCGCCGCGCAGCGCTTCAGCTGGGAAGCCAACGCCGCGCAGCTGCGCGATCACCTGACCGGGCTGGTGGCGGCGCGCGCCGGGGTCGGCTAAATATCCACCGTCCCCCCGCCGCAGGCCGCCTGACGGTTACGAAAGGCCGTCATCCCCCCAGCGGATACAGCGCCCCGACGATCCACCGCCCTTCGGCGCGCAGCACGCTCCACGCGCGCGCGGCGGCGCGGCTGTCCATCGCCTCGACGCCGATCCCGCGCGCCTCCACCGCCGCGATGAAGGCGGGCGACGGGCGCACCAGCGCGTCGCCGGTGCCCAGCAGCAGGAATTCGGGCGGCGGATCCAGCGCCAGCACCGGCGCGACATCGTCCTCCGCCAGCACGTCCAGCGCGGGCGGGGTCCACCCGTCGGCGCGCTGCGGAGTGATCAGCAGCGCGCGATAGATGTTGTCGTCGATGCGAAACCCGCCGCGCGCGAAGCCGGAGATCACCGGCCCCGGCGCCACCGGATTGCGGTCGATCTTCACCGCGCCGGCCTCACGGCCGTTCGGCGACGCGCTCGGCCTTGCCCTCGTTCGCGCCCGGCGGCTGCGCGCGCAGCCCCAGCGTGATCAGCAGCGACGAAGAGACGTAGATCGACGAATAGGTGCCGACGATGATGCCCAGCGTCATCGCCGCGGTGAAGCCGCGCAGCACGTGCCCGCCCAGCAGCAGCAGCGCACCCAGCGCCAGCAGGATCGTCACCGACGTCATCACCGTGCGCGGCAGCGTCTCGTTGACCGACAGGTCGACGATGTCGCTCATGTTCATGCTGCGGTATTTGCGCATGTTCTCGCGGATACGGTCGTCGATGACGATCTTGTCGTTGATCGAATAGCCGATGATCGTCAGCACCGCCGCGATGATCGTCAGGTCGAACTCCATCTGGGTCAGCGCGAAGAACCCCAGCGTCATCAGCAGATCGTGCAGGATCGCGACGAAGGTCGACACGCCGAACTGCCATTCGAAGCGGAAGATCGCGAACAGCGAGATGCCGATCATCGCCAGCACCACCGCCAGGATGCCGTTGCGCACCAGCTCGCCCGATACCTTGCCCGACACCGTCGAGTAGCGGCTGAACTTGGCGCCGGGGAATTCCTTGGCCAGCGCGGTTTCCACCGTGCGGACGACGCGGTTGGTGGCGCCTTCGTCGGCGCCCTCCTGCACCGGCAGGCGGATCGTCACCAGCTTCGGATCGCCGAACTGCTGGAGCGTCGAGGTGCCGACACCGAGCTTGTCGATCGTCGCGCGCACCTGGTCGAGCGGCGGCGGCGATGGAAACCGCTCCTCGATCATCAGCCCGCCGACGAAATCGACGCCGAAGTTGAGGTGCTTGACCGCGACCAGCGCGACGCAGGCGATCGACAGCGCGAGCGTCAGCCCGAACGCCCAGAAGCGCAGCCGGACAAAGCCGATGTTGGTGTGATCGGGAACGATCTTGAGGAGGCGCATGGTGTCCGGTGCCTCAGATATTGATGTCGGTCGGGCGGTTCTTGCGAATCCACAGCGCGACCATCATGCGGGTGAAAGTAACGGCGGTGAACACCGATGTGGCGATACCGATCAGCAGCACGACCGCGAAGCCCTTGACCGGACCCGAACCGAGCAGCAGCATGATCACGCCCGAAATCGCGTGGGTCATGTTCGCCTCGAAGATGGTGCGGCTGGCTTCCTTGTAGCCCAGCTCGACCGCCTGGACGACGCCGCGCCCGCGCCGCCGTTCCTCGCGGATACGCTCGTTGATCAGCACGTTGGCGTCGACCGCCGTGCCGATCGTCAGCACGAACCCGGCGATGCCCGGCAGCGTCAACGTGCCGTTGATCACCGCCATCGCGCCCAGGATGACGAAGATGTTGATGATCACCGCCAGGTTCGCATAGACGCCGAACCGGCCATAGGTGACCAGCATGAACGCGATCACCGCCGCCGCCGCGACGGCCGACGCCAGGATGCCCGCGCGGATCGAATCGGCGCCCAGGTCGGGGCCGACGGTGCTTTCGTCGACCACCTTCAGCGCGACCGGCAGCTTGCCCGAACGCAGCGCGATCGCCAGCTCGTTCGCCGACGCGACGGTGAAGCCGCCGCTGATCGACGCGCGGCCGCCCATGATCGGCTCGTTGATGTTGGGGGCGGAGATCACCTGGTTGTCGACGATGATCGCAAAGGGACGGCCGGTATTTTCCTGCGTCACCCGCGCGAAGCGGCGGCCGCCCTCCCCGTTGAAGGTGATGCCCACCATCGGGCTGCCGTTCTGCGGATCGAATTCCTGCCGCGCGTCGGCGAGCTGGTCGCCGGAGATGATCGTCGCGCGCTTCAGCGCGATCTTGCGCGCCGGATCGTCGGCGAACGGCAGGATCACGTCGCCGACCGGGGCAACGCCGGCGTCGACCTGGCGCTGGTCGGCATCGACGTCGACCAGCTTGAACTCCAGCCGCGCGGTCTTGCCGAGCAAGTCCTTCAGCGCCTGCGGATCCTGCAGACCCGGCACCTGCACGACAATGCGGTCGGTGCCCTGGCGGATGATCGTCGGCTCGCGCGTGCCCAGCTCGTCGATGCGGCGGCGCACGACTTCGGTGGCGTCGCCCATCGCGGTGTCGATCGCCTGGGTCAGCCCCGCCTTGGTCGGGGTCAGTTCGAACCGGGTCGAATCGACGACCTGGATGTCCCATTCGCGTTGTCCGGTCAGCCCGGCACCGCTGCCGGTGATGCCCAGCAGCTTTTCGCGCGCGGCATCCACCTGCGCGACGTCGCGCACCATGAAGCTCAGCTTGCCGTCGCGTCCCGAAATGTCACCGATCGCGATACGCGGGGTGCCGCGCCGCATTTCGGTGGCAACCTGCTCGCGCATGTTCTCGATCCGCGCGGCGGCGACGTCGTTGGTGTCGGCCTCGAGCAGGATATAGCTGCCCCCGGCCAGATCGAGGCCCAGGTTGATGCGCGGCAGGTGGATCGGCGACTGGTTGGTGATTCGTTCGGGCAGCAGGCTCGGCACCGCCAGCAGCACCGCGACCAGCAACACGCCGATGATGCTGAAGACCTTCCAGCGGGGAAAGTCGAGCATCAGTCGTTCGCTGGCTTGCCGCCGCCCAGCGGCGTGACCTCGGCGATCGTCGCCTTGACGACGCGGACCTTGACGGTCGGCGCGATCTCGACCTCGACGAAGCGATCCTCGACCTTGGTGACCTTCCCCGCGACGCCGCCGGCGGTGATCACCTGATCGCCCTTCTTCACCGCTTCCACCGCGCTTTGCAGCGTGCGCATCCGCCGCTGCTGCGGGCGGATCATCAGGAAGTAGAAGGCGATGAAGATCAGGACGAGCGGCGCCATCGAGATGATGGTCGCCATCCCGCTATCGGCGGGCGCGGCGCCTGCGACCTGGGCATAAGCTGGAGGAATCAACATGGCTCTCGCAATGAATGTGGGGCCGGCGGGCTTTGGATCGCCCGGACATATCCGGCGCCCGCTAACACTGTAACGACTGTCGTGCAACGGCGACGCTTGCATCGCGGCCCGGCGCGGCCTAGAGGGCGCCCCCTCGGGCCTTCCCGCAAGGTCCGCCGGTCGGGGCGTAGCGCAGCCTGGTAGCGCATCACACTGGGGGTGTGGGGGTCGCAGGTTCGAATCCTGTCGCCCCGACCAAATTTTCCGCGGCGCATCGGCTGGCCGCCGCCCGCAGCCGCCGGGCTAAATATCGGCACCGCTGGACATTATCGCCCGCCGCGATTATATACCGCCCGTTATGGAAAGCCTCACCGCTGCCCCTGCGGCTGCACCGCTCAAGGGGCGCCCTCGCGAATTCTGTGTCGACCAGGCGCTGGCCGCGGCGCTGCGCGTGTTCTGGAGCAAGGGCTATGAAGGCGCCTCGCTGACCGATCTCACCGCCGCGATGGGGATCACCCGCCCCAGCCTCTACGCCGCGTTCGGCAACAAGGAGTCGTTGTTCCGCAAGGCGCTCGACCTCTATCAGTGCGAGAAGATGGCCTATGTCGGCCATGCGCTGGAACGCCCGACCGCGCGCGCCGTCGCCGAACATCTGCTGCGCGGCAGCATGGAGAACGCCACCGCGACCAGCGAGCCCCACGGCTGTCTGGGCGTGATCACCTCGGTCGCCTGCGGGCCGGAGGCCGAATCGATCCGCGAGGAGGTGCTGGAACGCAGCAAGGTCGCCAAGGACGCGCTGATCGACCGGATGGAACGCGCCAAGAACGAAGGCGACCTGCCCGCGCATATCGACGTCGAGGGGCTGACCAGTTACCTCTACGCGATCATGCAGGGCATGGCGGTGCAGGCCGGTTCGGGCGCCACCCGCGCCGAGCTGGAACGGCTGATCGACACCAGCCTGGCGATGTGGCCGTCGCGGTAGAGCCGGTCGACCTTCAATCGGCAGCGATCCCTATGCGGTGCCATCCCCGCGAAAGGCAGATCCAGAGCCACTATCGGCGCCCCCTGCGGTACCGGATCGCGGATCAAGTACGGGATTGCCCTAAAGGCGGACGCACTGGCCGCTGACATTGGCGAATGTCGATACGCGCCGGAATTCCCCCCTCGACAAAAAAGATATCGAGCGGTACAAAAAGCCATTGACGCATTGCAGCGGAGTTTCTATACTGCTCGGTATAGAACGTGGAGTCGCCCCACTGGCCGACCCCGCGACCCAAAGGAACCCGCAATGCGTCATTGCCCCCTTCTTGCGGTTCGCGCCGGTCCCTGACGTCCGGCGGCGACGCTAACACGACATACGACGGCTGATGATCCGGCGCGGGCGCTCCCCGCCGCACGGCGTGCCATGCCGATCGCAAATATGAGGAAACCTGCCGCCGGCTCTGCCTGCGACACGGGACGCGTGCGTGTGTGCGCCGCCCGGAAACAGAGGGAATTGCATCATGGCCTATCTGGCTTTCGCCGACGCTCCCGGCACCACCCGTTTCGCCCCCACGGCGTTCGAACGGCTCGCCCTCGATCCCGGCGTGACCGATCCGGCCGCGCGCCGGACGGGCTTCTCCGCGCTCGAATGGTCGGTTGTGGCGATCGCCGAGCGCGACAAGCTGTCGACGCTGCGCACCCCCGGCCGCGTCGCGGTCGCGCTCGGCACGCTGTTCGGTGACAAACCCAATCCGCAGCTCGCCGACACCCGGCTGGAGGCGCTGCGCCGCATCGCGGTGCTCAGCTGGCACTTCGGCTACACCATCCCCGGCGACGACGTCCGCGCCTTCGTCGAGGCGGGCTACACCCTCGACCAGTATGAAACGCTGGTCGACAGCATCAGCGCCGGCCGCGCCGCGCGCAACGGAAAGGCGCGTCGATGAACATGGTCACTCCGATCGCGGTCGCCGAGGGCGAGCCGCTGCCGACGCGCCGGCGCCTCGCCGATCGCCCGCTGTGGCAGAAATTGGGGCTGGTCGCCGTGCCGGTGCTGGCCGTCGGCATCGGCGCTAACAGCTTCCTCCATCAGGCACCCGCCGTCGCCGCGCCGCCGCCACCCACCGTCACCGTCGCCGCGCCGCTGGTGCGTGAGGTCAACGAGTGGGACGAATATGTCGGCCGGTTCGAGCCGAGCCGCAGCGTCGAGGTGCGCCCGCGCGTCTCCGGCGCGGTCACCGCGGTCCACTTCACCGACGGCGCGGTGGTGCAAAAGGGCCAGCTGCTGTTCACCATCGATCCGCGCCCGTTCGTCGCCGCGCTGGCGGAGGCGCGCGCCGGGGTCGCCAGCGCGGCGAGCGACCTCGCGCTGGCCGAGGCCGATCTCGGCCGCGCCAACCGCCTGCTGGCGGAGGACGCGGTGTCGAAGAGCGACGTCGATCGCCTCAACGCCCGCGTCCGCGCCGCGCGCGCCGCGCTCGCCGGTGCGCAGGCCCGCGTCCAGAGCCGCGTGCTCGACGTCGAGTTCACCCAGGTCCGCGCCCCGATCGGCGGCCGCATCTCGGATCGCAAGGTCGATCCGGGCAACCTCGTCTCGTCCAGCGACGGCGGCGGCACGCTGCTGACCTCGATCAACGCGCTCGACCCGATCTATTTCAGCTTCGACAGTTCGGAGGCGCTGTTCCTCAAGACCCGCCGCGCGCGCGAAGCAGGCGCCAGCGCCTCCCCGGTCGAAGTGCGCCTTCAGGATGAGACCAGCTACCGCTGGCAGGGCCGGCTCGACTTCACCGACAACGGGCTCGATCCCAGATCGGGCACGATCCGCGGCCGCGCGGTGCTCGCCAATCCGGGGATGTTCCTCACCCCCGGCATGTTCGGCAACATGCGGCTCGCCAGCGGCGGCACCACCCGCGCGATGATGGTGCCCGACGTCGCGATCCAGACCGATCAGGCGCGCAAGCAGGTGTTCACCGTCGCCGCCGACGGCACGGTCGCGGTCAAGCCGGTGGTGCTCGGCCCGGTGGTCGACGGCCTGCGCATCGTCCGCTCCGGCCTCGCGCCGAACGACCGCGTCGTCATCAGCGGCGTCCAGATGGCGATGCCGGGCAGCAAGGTCGGCACCAAGCCGGGGAAGATCGCCCCGGTCGCGCCCGGCACCGCCCCCACGGTCGAAACGCCCGTGGTCGGCCAGGCGACCTTCGCAACGCGGTAGCGCCGTCCCCTCCCCGTCCGTGCTGAGCCTGTCGAAGCACCGCCCTTTCTTCCCTTGAAGAACGGCCGTTCGACAAGCTCGGGGCGAACGATGGAGAGCATTGGATCCCTTTTTTTTCATCGCCCCCACCGGCGAGGAGACCAGTCATGCGCCTGTCGCGCTTCTTCATCAGCCGGCCGATCTTCGCCGGCGTGATCGCGGTGATCATCACGATCGTCGGCGCGATCGCCTATCTCGGCCTGTCGGTCTCGCAATATCCGGACATCGTCCCGCCGACGGTGACGGTCAGCGCCAGCTATCCCGGCGCGTCGGCCGAAACGGTGGCGGAAACCGTCGCCGCGCCGATCGAGCAGGAAATCAACGGCGTCGACAACATGCTGTACGTGTCGTCGCAGTCGACCGGCGACGGCAATCTGACCATCACCGTCACCTTCAAGACCGGCACCGATCTCGATGCCGCGCAGGTGCTGGTGCAGAACCGCGTCGCCGTCGCGATCCCCCGCCTGCCGGAGGACGTCCAGCGGTTCGGCGTGGTCACGCGCAAGACGTCGCCGGACTTCCTGATGATCGTCAACCTGGTCTCGCCGGACAAGAGCCACGATCGCGGCTATCTCTCCAACTACGCGCTGACCCAGGTCCGCGACCGGCTCAGCCGGGTCGAGGGGGTCGGCGACGTGCGCCTGTTCGGCAGCCGCGACTATGCGATGCGGGTGTGGATCGATCCCGGCCGCGCCGCCGCGCTCAATCTGACCGCGGGGGAGATCGTCGCGGCGATGCGCGCGCAGAACGTGCAGGTCGCCGCCGGCACGCTCGGCCAGCCGCCCTACAGCCAGGGCAACGCCTTCCAGCTCAGCGTCGAGACGCAGGGCCGGCTCGCCGATCCGGCGCAGTTCGGCAACATCGTCATCCGCACCGACGGCGACGGGCATCAGGTCCGCGTCAGCGACGTCGCCCGCGTCGAGCTGGGCGCCGCCGACTATTCGTCCAACACCTATCTGTCGGGTGAGCCGACCGTGCTGCTCGCGGTGTTCCAGCGCCCCGGATCGAACGCGCTCGCCGCCGCCGACACGGTGATGCGCGAGATGGAGGCGATGTCGAAATCCTTTCCCAAGGGCGTCGAATATCGCGTGATCTACAATCCCACCGAATTCATCGGCCAGTCGGTCGACGCGGTGATGCACACGCTGTTCGAGGCGCTGGTGCTGGTGGTGATCGTTATCCTGGTGTTCCTCCAGAAATGGCGCGCGGCGGTGATCCCGATCGTCGCCATCCCGGTCTCGCTGATCGGCAGCATGGCGGTGCTGGCGGGGTTCGGCTACTCGCTCAACAACCTGTCGCTGTTCGGGCTGGTGCTGGCGATCGGCGTGGTCGTCGACGACGCGATCGTCGTGGTCGAGAATGTCGAACGCAACCTCGAACGCGGCCTGTCCCCGCTGGAGGCGGCGCGCACGTCGATGGACGAGGTGTCGACCGCGCTGGTCGCGATCGTGCTGGTGCTGTGCGCGGTGTTCGTGCCGACGTTGTTCCTCACCGGCCTGTCGGGCGCCTTCTACCAGCAGTTCGCGGTCACCATCACCAGCGCGACGATCATTTCGCTGATCCTGTCGCTCACGCTGTCGCCCGCACTCGCCGCGCTGCTGCTGCGCCCGCACGATCGCGATGAAAAGGCGGGGCCGGTGATCCGCGCCGTCCACCGCGCCGCCGACACGTTCAACGCCGCGTTCGAGCGGCTGTCGAACGGCTATGCGTCGCTCACCCGCGCGCTGGTCCAGCGGCCAAAGCGGATGATGTCGGTCTACGCGGGTCTGATCGCCGCCACCGCCGCGATCTTCTGGGTGACGCCGGCCGGGTTCATCCCCGCGCAGGACCAGGGCTATTTCCTCACCGTCATCCAGTTGCCGCCCGGCGCCTCGCTCGAACGCACCGACGCGACGATGCGCAAGGTCGCCGCGCGCATCCTGCCGCTCAAGGGGATCAAGGGCTCGGTGATGCTGGCCGGCTTCGACGGCGTGTCGCAGACGCTGGCGCCCAACACCGCCGCCGCCTTCTTCCCGCTCAAGTCGTTCGAGGAGCGCGAGGCGCTGGGCGTCAGCTTCGCCGGAATCATGGACGAGGCGCGAAAGGCCACCGCCGACATCGACGAGGCGCGGCTGATGATCGTGCCGCCACCGCTGATCCAGGGAATCGGCTCGGCCGGCGGCTATCGCATCATGCTCCAGGATCGCGCCGGCAACGGCTATCAGGCGATGGGCGGTGAGGCGTACAAGCTGATCGGCCAGGCCAACCAGACCAAGGGGCTGGCGATGGTCTACACCTTCTTCGACACCGCCACGCCGCGCGTGTTCGCCGATATCGACCGGCGCAAGGCCGATCTGCTCGGCGTCCCGCCGGAGCGCGTGTTCGAGGCGTTGCAGGTATATCTCGGCTCGGCGTTCGTCAATGATTTCAACCTGCTCGGCCGCACCTACCGCGTCACCGCGCAGGCCGATGCCCCGTTCCGCGCGACCCAGGCGGACATCGCCAACCTCAAGACCCGCTCCAATTCGGGCGCGATGGTGCCGATCGGGTCGGTGTCGACCTTCCAGGACAAGACCGGGCCGTACCGCGTCGTGCGCTACAATCTGTTCCCGGCGGTCGAGATCGACGGCGATACCGCCCCCGGCACCTCCTCGGGCCAGGCGCTGGTGACGATGGAGAAACTGGCGAAGGACACGCTGCCCGCCGGCTATGGCACCGAATGGACCGGCATCGCCTTCCAGCAAAAGCTGGCCGGCAACACCGCCGGGGTGGTGTTCGCGCTCGCCGTGGTATTCGTGTTCCTCGTGCTCGCGGCACAGTATGAAAGCCTGCTGCTGCCGCTGTCGATCATTCTGATCGTGCCGATGTGCCTGTTGGCGGCGATGGTCGGGGTCAATCTGCGCGGCATGGACAACAACGTCCTGACCCAGATCGGGCTGGTCGTGCTGATCGCGCTGGCGGCGAAGAACGCGATCCTGATCGTCGAGTTCGCCAAGCAGGCGGAGGAGCAGGACGGGCTGTCGCCGATCGAGGCGGCGGTGCGCGCCGCGCGCGATCGCCTGCGGCCGATCCTGATGACCAGCTTCGCCTTCATCCTCGGCGTGCTGCCGCTGGTGATCGCCAGCGGGGCCGGCGCGGAGCTGCGGCAGGCGCTGGGCACCGCGGTGTTCTTCGGGATGATCGGCGTCACCGGTTTCGGCCTGTTGTTCACCCCGACCTTCTACGTCGTCTGCCGCACCCTCGCTGAGCGCCTCGCCCGCCGGCGCGGCGCGAAGCCGGCCCCCGACGCCGCATTGCAGCCGGCGGAATGATCCGATCGTCGCCCTCACCCTTCCGGCGCTTCGTGCCTCCCTCCCTCTCCCGCCGGGAGAGCGAAGGGGCCCGCCGCCGCAGGCGGTGGGAAGGGTGAGGACGGCTCGATGAAAGCAAGGATACCCTTCATGCGCACGATACTAGCCACCGCCTCGGCGCTCGCGCTCGCCGCCTGCGCCACCGGCCCCGACTATGCCGCCCCCGCCCGCCCGCAGGCCGCGTCGGGCCAGTTCGTCAAGGCGGACAGCCCCGCCGTCACCACCGCCCCCGCCGTGGACGGCAACTGGTGGCGCCTCTACGACGATCCGGTGCTCGACGGCCTCGTCGCCGACGCGCTCGCCGCCAACACCGACCTGCGCGTCGCCGTCGCCCGGCTGGCCAAGGCCCGCGCCGCATTGAGCGAGACCCGCGTCGGCCGCCTGCCCGATGTCGGCGCCAGCGCCGGCGCCACCTACGGTCGCCTTCCCGCCGGCCAGCGCGCGCCGGGCGCGGCGCGGGAGGACTGGTCGATCGATGCCGGCCTGAACGTGGCCTACGAAGTCGACCTGTTCGGCCGCGTCACGCGCGGGATCGAAGCGGCGCGCGGCGACCTGTCCGCCGCACAGGCCGATGCCGACGCCGTCCGCGTCGCCGTCGCCGCCGAGACCGCGCGCGCCTATGCCGATGCCACCAGCGCGGCCGAGCGCCTCGCCGTCGCCGAGCGCATCGTCGCGCTGCTCGATCGCGGCCTGCGCGTCACCGAGCGCCGCGCCGAAGTCGGCCTCACCACCCGTCTCGATACCGCGCGCATCGCCGCGCTCCGCCATCAGCGCCAGGCCGAGGTGCCCGCGATCGCCGCAGAGCGGGACGCGGCATTGTTCCGGCTTGCCACGCTGACCGGCCGCACCCCCGCCGAGCTTCCCCAGGCGGCGGGGGCGCGGTCGACCACCTTGCGGCTCGACACGCCGATCCCGGTCGGCGACGGCGCCGCGCTGCTCGCCCGCCGGCCGGACGTGCGCGCCGCCGAACGCCGCCTCGCCGCCGCCACCGCGCGGATCGGCGTCGCCACCGCCGATCTCTATCCGCGCATCCAGCTCGGCGCGTCGATCGGCTCTACGGGGCCGGATATCGGCGACGTGTTCGGCGCCGGCCCGCTGCGCTGGCTGCTCGGCCCGCTGATCAGCTGGTCGTTCAGCGACCACCAGCGCGCCCGCGCCCGCATCGCCGGGGCGGAAGCCGACACCCAGGCCGCGCTCGCCAGCTTCGACGGCACCGTGCTGCTGTCGCTCCAGGAGACCGAGACCGCGCTGTCGGCCTATGCCCATCTGCTCGAACGTCGCACCGCGCTCCAGTCCGCCCGCGACGAGGCGGAGGCCGCCGCGCGCATCACCCGCGCCCAGCAGCGTGAGGGCCAGATCGACAGCCTCGCCCAGCTCGACGCCGAACGCACCTTTGCCGAGGCCGAAGCGGCGCTGGCGCTGGCCGACGCCCGGATCGCAAGCGCGCAGATCGACGTGTTCAAGGCGCTGGGCGGCGGCTGGCAGGATGCGCCGCCGGTGCGGACGGCGGCACGCTAGGAGCCACGAAGGTCATAAGGCCATAGCGTCAAACACACTCTATCCCCGCCGTGACACAATCCCTGAAAATACCGGTCTTTCAGGTTTTTCCCGCAGGTTCTTCGCATCCTTCAGCCTGATCCCGCCTAGAAGATCAAAAGCCTCCATATACCAGCCCAAAGCTATCGGATCGGCTTCGCGGCAGCCGCCCGTCGCCTTGTCGGTCACGGTGATGAACAAGCACGAAGCATCTGGCCACTGCGCAATATTGAATGAGATTTCTGTAACTACCTTATTGTTTTCACGTCGTTTCATCAGGAAGCGCAGATGTTGTCTCTGCGCTCGCACGATCGCGTCGGCGCGGTTGATCATATCCATCTGATCAGGGCGAAAAACTGATAAGGCGGCAACGACGCCCGACATGATCGTGTCGGGCGCGTCGGGGCCATTCGGGAAGTCATCCGCCGCCCCGACGTCGATATAACGGTGCCACCAATCGCCATGATCGCTGGCCGCACGTGCCGCACCGGGATTCAGCGACGAAGCAAATCGCACGTAAAGCGCGGGAAACGAACCGAGCGAAAAACCGGCGCCATTCAAGAACCACGCCATCCGGCGGGCGTAGGCCACGGCCTCTTCCTGCCCGTCGAGATACGTCGACGTACGGGCTTCAAACAGCCTGATGTCCTTGATCGGAGAGGGGCGCCCATCCTTGGTCACAAGGCGCTGTCCGCTATGTCCGCTACATCACCTTGCGCCTGCAACGCTGAACGGCCCCCGCCTGCCACCTGTCGATCCACCCGCCCCTCCGCCCTAACTCCGCCGCAAGCGCGCCCGCGCCAGCCGCTGGTCCTCCAGCGAATAGTAGAGCCACGTTTCCCCCCCCACCGTCACCACCGACGCGGCAAAGGCGATGTCGGTCGCGGCGCGATCCTCCGGTGGCGGCGGTACGATCAGCGGCTCGATCCCGCGCGCCACCGCCCGTGTGCAGTCGCGGTCGAACGCCACCCAGCCGATCCGCCAGCGCGCGTCCAGCGTCGCGCCGTTGTAGAACATCACCGGGCAATCGGGATCGTCCATCAGCATCGGCCCGGTCGACAGGTGCCAATTGTCCCACGCGCGCGGTCGCACGGTGAACGGCGCCGGCTGCTCGTGCCACGGCCCGGCCACCCCGGCGCCGATCGCCACCCCGATCCGCGACGCCGCCACGCCGTCCTCCATCATCGCGGCATATTCGTAGAACAGCCGCCATTGCCCGTCGGCGGTGCGGCCGACCGTCGCCTCCTTGGTGTTGCCCATCGACTTGGTCGAGGCGAGCGCCACCCCGGATTTGACCAGCGCGTCGGGTGCGGGGCCGCTGGCATAGCATAGCTCGCCATGCATCCTGTCCGCGCCGACGCCGGTGTAATAGACGACGTAGCCGCCGTCGTCGGCGCGCAGCACGGTCGGGTCCTCGACCCCGCCGACGTCCTCCGCATCGGGGCCGGGCACGATCGCCGGGGCCGGCGCCATCGCGAAATCGCGGCCGTCGCCCCACCCCGCCCAGATCACGCCGGTATCCGACAATGGCGCGCCGGGCCGCGGCACCGCGCGCACCATGATGCCGTTCCGGCCGTCGGGCTCGACCCACACATAGGGGCTCATCCAGTCGCGTTGCATCAGCGGTGGCGGGCCGCTCAGCCGCACGTCCTCGATCGCTTCGACGTTGAAATCCATCGCTTGCACGCTCCGCGCCGACCATCGGCGAACCCGGCGAGCGGATCAAGCCGGCGGTGTCGTCCCGAAAAATCGCTTTCCTACATTTATCCTATTTGGTTATTTATTCCGACTCGGGAGGGCGTGACATGGATATCGACCAGTTGATCGACGAGGTGATCGGGCGAGAGGGCGGCTACAGCAACCATCCCGCCGACCGCGGCGGGCCGACGCGGTGGGGCGTGACGGAGGCGGTGGCGCGGCGACACGGCTATGGCGGCGACATGCGCGGGTTTCCGCGCGATCAGGCGGTGGCGATCTACCGCCGGCTCTACTGGATGCAGCCGGGCTATGACCGCATCGCGGAGGCGGCGCCGCGCATCGCCGCCGAGCTGTTCGATACCGGGGTCAACATGGGGCCGGCGGTGGCGTCGGGGTTCCTGCAGCGCGCGCTCAACGCGCTCAATCGCAACGCCGCCGACTATCCCGACATCGCGGTCGACGGCAAGGTCGGGCCGCGCACGCTCGCCGCCCTCGCCGGTTTCGTCCGCAAGCGCGGCGGCGCGGGCGAGGTGGTGCTGCTCAAGGCGATCGAGGCGCTCCAGGGCGCGCGCTACATCGACCTGGCGGAGCGCCGTCCGGGTAATGAGGCATTTCTCTACGGCTGGCTGGCGAACCGGATCGGTTCGCTTGGGGCGACGTCGGACATCGGCGGCGATTGACCCGCCGCCACGCCGTTCAGGTGTGACCTTGGTGTGACTTTCGGAACAGGCAGCGTCGGCCGGCGGGCCGCGCGGCGAACAGGAGGCAAATGACATGGGGCTAATCGAAGGACTGATCGGGCCGGTCGCCGGCATCATCGACAAGGTCATCCCCGATCCAAAGGCGCGCGACGCCGCCAAGCTGGAACTGCTCAAGCTTCAGGGCAGCCAGGAAATGGAAATGGCCAAGGCGCAGATGTCCGCCGTGCTGGCGGAGGCGCAGGCGCCCGATCCGTGGACCAGCCGCGCGCGGCCCAGCTTCCTCTACGTCATGTACGTGCTGCTGCTGTGGTCGATCCCGATGGGTCTGATCGCCGCGATCCACCCCGCCACCGCCGACGCGATCGCGCGCGGGATGAACGCCTATCTCAACGGCATCCCCGAACCGCTCTACGCGCTCTTCGGCACCGGCTACCTCGGCTACACCGTCGCGCGCCAATGGGGCAAGGCGAGGGGCGTCGAGAAATAGCGCGATCCGGGCAATCGGGCGGCCGGCCGGGGGTGCCGGGGGTCTTGCCCCCGTCCACCGGCTGCCCCCGCACGGGCGGACATTGCCCGCCAAAGCTCGACACACCGTCCCACCGTCGGACCCCGCTGCCCCCGCATGGGCGGACATCGCCCGCCAGAGCGCGACATGCCGTCCCGCCCTCGGACCCAGCTGCCTCGCATGGGCGGACATCGCCCACCAGAGCGCGACATGCCGTCCCGCCATCCGACCCGGCTGCCCCTGCCTTTGCCCCCCCCCCCCCGCCCCGCGCGGACGGAGATCGCCAGCGTAGGCCACGCGACACAAAAAACCGCCCCTCGACGGTCGGGAGCGGGCTGGTTCGACAGGTTTCAGCGGGACGGAGGGTTCGGCGGGCCGGCCACCCGCTCCCCGGTGCGATGCCCCGGTGCGATGCCCGGCGCGATTACTTCGCCAGGCCTTCCAGCGTGCCCAGCGGCACGCTCGCGGCCAGCGCCTTCAGCGTATCGGCATTGTCGGCGTTGCCTTCGACCGAGACCATGAAACGGTTCGCCACCACGGTCGAATATTCGCCGCGGCGCGATTCGCCGTCCCACTTGTCGGTGGTCAGCCGGCCGTCGACCTGCCCGGTCTTTTCATAGCCATTCGCGGTGGTCTTGCTCGACTGGACGTTGAACGCGCTGCCCAGTGCGGTGATCGCCCCCATCGCGCCCATGTCGGTCACCGACAGGCTGGCGGTGTCGCTGCCCCGGCTATAGTCGCCCTTGGCGGTGGAGCCGGCGATGCCGCCGGCCCCCGCGCTCTGGTTCTCCACGCTGGTGCGCGTCCACCCCGCCGCCGATGCCGGCAGCAACGCCTGCAACGTGTTGGGATCGACCGCCTTGACCGCGCCCGCCGGCACGGTGCCGGGGGCACCGGAGGCGGCGTTGGCGCTCGCCTCGATCTGCTTGGCGGCCTGTTCCAGCTTGCCGAGGTCGACCGATCCGACGCCGGGAACGGTCGCGGTGCCGCTCACCACCGTGGGCGAATACATCGCGGTGGTGGCAAAGGTCGCGCTCAGCCCGGCGACGACCGCGCCGATGACGATGTAGAGCAGGATCGCGCACACCACGGAGACCACGGTGTACCCCAGCGCCTTGTCCTGCGGCGCCTTCATCAGCTTGGGCAGGCCAAGGTAGAGCAGATAGAGTCCGTACAGCCCGAACAACACGCTGATGATGCCCAGCATCGGGATCAGGCCGAAAATGCTGCCGACGAAGCTGGCGGTGTAGGAAAAGGCGACCACCTTCAGCGCCGACACCGGATTCTTGACGCCGCCGAAATTGGGCGCGAGCGCGTCGACGATCTTCGCCAGCACCCAGATGCCGACGATCGACAGGACATAGCCCAGGATCGCGGTCGTCAGCGCCATCACCAGCGGCGGCTTGAACACGATCCCCATCGCGCCATAGCCGAACACCTGCCCGCCGATCAGGCTCGCCACCGGCCCGATCGCCGCCAGCGGCAGCACCCATCCGGTGAAGATGCCCTTTTCGGTCATCGGCTCGGCGTCGATCCGGTCCCATTCGGTCTTGGGCGACAGCAGGATGTTCTTGATCCGGTCGACCATGCCGGCGCTGGGCGGCGGGAAGATCGGCGATCCGGGCGGAGGTGTGGAGGCCATTCTCGAATTCCCCTTGTTGTGTTCGAGTCGCTACCGTGATGATGCGCTGACATCATCGTGAGAGAAAGCCTTGATTGCAGTCCGGCCCGCTCCCCATATCCGGCGCATGAGCGAAACGACACCGGTGTGGCACGGCACCACCATTCTCTCCGTGCGCAGGAACGGGCGCGTCGTCGTCATCGGCGATGGCCAGGTCTCCCAAGGCCCGACCGTGATGAAGCCCAACGCGCGCAAGGTCCGCCCGCTGGGCGACGGCAGCGTCATCGCCGGGTTCGCCGGCGCGACCGCCGACGCCTTCACCCTGTTCGAGCGGCTCGAGGCCAAGCTCGAACGGCATCAGGGGCAGCTTCTCCGCGCCGCGGTCGAGCTGGCCAAGGACTGGCGCACCGACAAATACCTCCGCAATCTGGAGGCGATGCTGATCGTCGCCGACAAGTCGGTCACCCTGGTCGTCACCGGCAACGGCGACGTGCTGGAGCCGGAGGGCGGCATCGCCGCGATCGGATCGGGCGGCAATTTCGCGCTCGCCGCCGCGCGCGCGCTGGTCGACTACGAACAGGATGCCGAGACGCTGTCCCGCAAGGCGATGGCGATTGCCGGGGAGCTGTGCGTCTACACCAACGACCGGCTGACGATGGAAGCGCTCGACAGCGACAATTGATTCAACAGGAATTCCCGTGAACGACAATCTGACTCCCAAGGCGATCGTCGCCGCCCTCGACGCGCACATCATCGGCCAGGCGGACGCCAAGCGCGCGGTGGCGGTGGCGCTGCGCAACCGCTGGCGCCGCCAGCAGCTCGCCCCCGATCTGCGCGACGAGGTCAGCCCGAAGAACATACTGATGATCGGCCCAACCGGGTGCGGCAAGACCGAGATCAGCCGGCGGCTGGCCAAGCTGGCCGACGCGCCGTTCGTCAAGGTCGAGGCGACCAAGTTCACCGAGGTCGGCTATGTCGGCCGCGACGTCGAACAGATCGCCCGTGATCTGGTCGAGGAAGCGGTACGGCTGGAAAAGGAACGTCGCCGGCTCGCGGTCAAGGACAAGGCGGAGGAGGCGGCGATGGCCCGGCTGCTCGACGCGCTGACCGGCAAGGGCGCCAGCGAGGCGACTCGCTCCGCCTTCCGCCAGCGCTTCCACGACGGCCATCTCGATTCGACCGAGATCGAGATCGAGCTGGAAGCAGCACCGCAGATGCCGTTCGAAATCCCCGGCGGCGGCGCGCAGATGATCAACCTGGGCGAGATGATGGGCAAGGCGTTCGGCGGCGCCCAGTTGAAGCGCCGCAAGCTTCACGTCCCCGCCGCCTGGGAAAAGCTGGTCGAGGAGGAAGCCGACAAGCGCCTCGACCAGGATGAGGTCAGCCGCACCGCGCTGGCCGACGCGGAGGCCAACGGCATCGTCTTCCTCGATGAGATCGACAAGATCGCGGTCAGCGACGTGCGCGGCGGATCGGTCAGCCGCGAGGGCGTGCAGCGCGACCTGTTGCCGCTGATCGAGGGCACGACGGTCGCCACCAAATACGGGCCGATGAAGACCGACCACATCCTGTTCATCGCCTCGGGCGCGTTCCACGTCGCCAAGCCCAGCGATCTGCTGCCGGAGCTTCAGGGCCGCCTGCCGATCCGCGTCGAGCTGAACGGGCTGACCGAGGACGATTTCATCGCGATCCTGTCGGACACCAAGGCGTCGCTGCCCGAACAATATAAGGCGCTGATCGCGACCGAGGGCGTGACCGTCGATTTCACCGCCGACGGCATCAAGGCGGTCGCGCGCATCGCCGCCGAGGTGAATGGCCAGGTCGAGAACATCGGCGCCCGCCGCTTGCAGACGGTGATGGAAAAGCTGCTCGAACAGGTCAGCTTCGAGGCGGAGGATCGGGCGGGCACGACACTCACCGTCGACGCCGCCTACGTCGACAGCCAGCTCGCCAGCGTCGCGCGCAACACCGATCTCAGCCGCTACGTGCTCTAGGACCGCTCACCGCGCGGCCCGGAGACTGCGCCCGGGTCGTCATCGCGGGCGCAGCGCGGCAACCCAGCGTCCCGAACGCGACTCTGGATTGCCGCCGGGCCAAGCCCCTCGCGATGACGAGCGGCTTATCCTCGCGGCTTGGTATAGGGCACGAAGTCGCCGAACGAGCATGCGCCGGTCGGGAAGCCGCCGGTGCGGTCGACCGTGCGGACGATGTCGCCGCGGCACAATTGGCTGCCATAGCTTTTGGTGACGATGATATCGTCGCGCTTCAGGCCGAAACAGCCGCCGCTGGGCTTGTTCAGCCAATACCGCCGGCCGCTGTCGCGATAGAGCAGCGTGTCGCCGCCATAGACGGTGACGCTGGCGTTGCGCAGATCGGCGCAGTTGGTCGGCTTGCCCGCTTCAAAGCCGGTCAGATCCTTGGCCAGCCGCGCCTCTTCGCGGGCTTGGCTGGCATCGGCGCGCTCGGCCTGCTCGGCGGACATGGTACATCCCGCGAGCAACACGAGGCACGGTAAGGCAATACGCAACATCGTCGACCTCCAATCGCCCCCCATCATCTATAACGGAATCAACCGCGGAAATCATCTTTTGCCGCACGCCGCTCGGCCAATTGCTCGGCAGAGGAGGCGCGCAGGAACGGGTTGGTCGCCAGCTCCAGCGCGATCGTGGTCGGCAGCGTCGCCTCCCCCGCCGCGCGCAGCCGATCGACCTCGACCATCCGCGCCTTGAGCGCTTCGTTGTCGGGTTCCGCGACCAGCGCGTAGCGGCCGTTGGACTGGGTATATTCGTGCGCGGCGAACACCTGCATCGCGGGCGGCAGCACCGCATATTTTCGCATCGCGGCGTACATGTCGGCCGCCGTCCCCTCGAACAGCCGGCCACAGCCCATCGCGAACATCGTGTCGCCGGGGAACAGCAGCGCATCGTCGTCGAACACGTAGCTGATGTGGCCGGCGGTGTGCGCCGGAGTGTCGATCACCCGCGCGGTGTGCGTGCCGATCGTCACCGTATCGCCTTCCGTCACGGTGCGGTCGAGCGTCGGGATCTTCTCCGCCTCCGCCGCCGGGCCGGTGACGACCGCGCCGGTCGCGTCCTTCACCGCCTGGATGCCGCCGGTGTGGTCGGGGTGCCAATGGGTGATCCACACCTGGGTGATCGCCCAGCCGCGCGCCTTCGCCTCGGCCAGCGCCGGTGCCGCGTCGCCGGGATCGACCACGATCGTTTCCTGTGAGACGGGATCGTGGACCAGCCAGATATAATTGTCGTCAAAGGCGGCGACGCGGGCAATCTCAAGCGCGGACATGGGAAGTCTCCAACAGGGCAAGGGTCTCGGCGGCAAGCCGTTCGGTCAGCGATTGGGCGGGTTCGGGACGGACGGCGGCGCCGCCGGTGCCCGACCATAGCGATGAATAGTCCCCGCGCGCATCGGCTTCGGCGAAGGCGCGCAGCGGCGCGATCGCGGCGGAGGCGTGGGGAAAGGGCGGGACGGCGGGATGCGTCGGCCCCAGCGTGTCGATCAGCCGGTTGCGGATGCCGCGCGCCTCGCGGCCGGTGAACAGCGTGGTGAACACCGTCTCCGCCGCCGTGCCGAGCGCGGCGCGGTGCACCGCGCTGGCAAGGCTTTCCGGCGCGGGAAGATAGGCGGTGCCAATCTGCACCGCGCTCGCCCCCGCATTCAGCGCCGTGGCGATTCCACCCGCATCGACGATGCCGCCCGCCGCGATCACCGGCAGGTCGGTCGCGGCGACGATTCCGGCGAGCAGTTCGCGCAGGGGCGTCGGGCGGTGGCGGTCGAGGAACCAGCCGGCGTGACCGCCCGCTTCCGCCCCTTGCGCGATCACCGCATCGACGCCGCGCTCGGCGAGCCAGCGCGCCTCCTCCACGGTCGTCGCGCAGCCGAACACCGCCGTGCCGGTCGCCTTGACCCGGGCGAGCAGGTCCGCATCGGGCAGGCCGAAGTGGAAGCTGACCACCTCGGGCAGCACCGCCTCGACCATCTCGGCCATCGCCGCGTCGAACGGCTTGCGCAACGGCGGCGGCGTGCCGGGCGTCACGCCCTCCTCGGCGTAGAAGGGCGCCAGCGCGGCGCGCCACGCGCTGTCGTCGGGCACAGGGCCCAGCGTGTGGCAAAAGAAATTGAGATTGATCGGCCCGTCCGCCGCGTCGCGCACCTCCGCGGCCTGGACGATCGCCTGGTGCGGTGACAGCACCGCGCACGGCAGCGATCCCAGCGCCCCGCCGCGCACCGCCGCCGCCGCCAGCGCGACCCCACCGAAATTGGCCATCGGTGCCTGGACGATCGGCACCTCGGCGCCGGTCAGGTCGAGGAAACGCCGGTCGGGCCAGTCGGCCATCACCATTCGCCGGTGTTCGGCATCGATGCCCATGGCTCGGCGGGCTCGAGCACGCCGTCCTGCAACAGCTCGATCGAGATATTGTCGGGGGTGCGGACGAACGCCATGTGGCCGTCGCGCGGCGGACGGTTGATGGTGACGCCCGCGTCCATCAGCCGCTGGCAGGTCTCGTAGATGTTGTCGACGCGATAGGCGAGATGGCCGAAATTGCGGCCGCCGGCGTAGACTTCCGCCGATTTGCCTTCTTCCGGCCAGTTGTAGGTCAGCTCGACCTCGGCATGGGCGCGTTCGCCCGGACCGGCCATATCCTCGGGTGTGGCGAGGAAGATCAGCGTGAAGCGACCCTGCTCGCTCTCCATCCGCCGCACCTCCTTCAGGCCGAGCAGTTCGAAGAAGCGGATCGTCGCGTCGGGATCGGTGACGCGGATCATCGTGTGAAGGTATTTCATGTCGGCGCGCCTCTTGGGGAGTGACGCCGCGGAGATAGGGTGGCGAAGGCTATTTGTCAGCGTCGAATTGGGCGAGCGCGGCGCGCGCCGCCACCCCCGACGGGCTATCCGGCGCCAGTTGAACCGCCTTTTGCCAGCCCAGCCGCGCGCGTCCCTCGTCCCCCGCGACGGCGGCGATGTTGCCGGCCTCCAGCTGGACCGCGGCATCGTCGGCGGACAGTCGCAGCGCCTCCGCAATGTCCTTCTCCGCGCGCGGTCGGTCGCCCATCCGCCGCGCCAGCGTCGCCGACAGCAGCCAGGCGAGCGGATCGGCCGATGCGTTGACGATCGCGCGGTCAAGGTCGGCGCGCGCGGTCGCCAGGTCGTCGGTCGCAACGGCGGCGCGGGCGTGGTCGAGCTGCGCCTCGCCCAGCTCCAGCCCGGCCAATGTGCCGCTGGCCAGCGCCGCGTCGAGCGCGGTGCGCGCCTTGGTCGCCTCCCCCGCCGCCAGCCAGGCGTTGCCCGCCTGCGCCCAATAGCCGCCGGCGCGCGGATCGGCGGCGATCTCGGCCTGGTGCGCCGCCTCGGTAAAGGCGCCCGCCGCGCCGACGTAATTGCCGCTGGTGGCATAGGCCAGCCCCAGGCACTGCCGCGCGGGCGCGCCGCCGCCGGCCAGCCGCCACGCCGATGCCTCCGCCTCGCCGCGCGCCGGGTCGCCGGTGGCAAGGTCGACGCACCGCTCGAACCGCGCCTCCGCCGATTCGACCGGCGGGGCGGCGACGGTAGCCTGCAACAACAGCAGCGCCGGGATCATGGCAGTCCTTCGATCGTGCGCAGTATCAGCGCGATGTCGGCGTCGCGCGACAGCCGATGGTCGCCGTCCTTGACGAAGATCGCCTGCACATCGGGTGAACGGATCAGACGCGCCAGATCGAGGCTCAACTTCCACGGTACGTCAGGATCGGCCTGGCCATGGATCAGCCGCACCGGCGCGTCGATCGCGATCGCGCCGCCCATCAGGCGGTTGGCCTCTCCCGACTTCCAGAAGGCGTGGGTCGTCACCGTCGGCTCGGGCGCATATTGCGACGGCTCCTCCAGCCGACCGTCGCGCGCCAGCACCGCCTTCTGCGCATCCGTGAAGCCCCAGTCGGTGAAGTCGGGTGCGGGCGCGATGCCGACCAGCGCCGCGACCCGGTGGGGGCGGGCCAGCGCGACCAGCAGCATGATCCACCCGCCCATCGACGATCCGACCAGCACCACCGGCCCCGCCACCACGGTGTCGATCAGGTGGAGCGCGTCGTCGCGCCAGCTGGCCAGCGTGCCATCCTCGAACGCGCCAGGGCTGGCGCCGCAGCCGGCATAGTCGAAGCGCAGGCAGGCGCGGCCATGCGCCACCGCCCATGCCTCGACCGCCAGCGCCTTGCTGCCGGTCATGTCAGAGGCATAGCCGGGCAGGAACACCAGGGTCGGCCCGGCGCCGGGGGTGAGGTGATAGGCCAGGTTTCGATCGGTCATCGGTTCAGAATCGCAGCTCGGTTTTGGAGACATCCGGGTCGGCGGTACAGATCGTGCGTAGCGCCGCCCACTGCGCCGCGTCGAGCGCGGGCGTCGCGCCGGCACGGGCGCTGGCGCGGAACAGCCGCTGGCGCTCGCCCGACAGCGGGTGGCTGGACATATAGCCGAGCACCCGCGCCGACGCGCCCAGCTTCGCCTCGCCCGCGCCCAGCCGCGCGAAGAAGGCGGCGGTGCCCAGCGGGGAGATCCGCGCCGCGCGCAGCGCGTCGATCGCGAAGCCGTCGGCGTCGGCTTCGGCGCTGCGGCTGTACCCGGCGGCGAGCAGCGCGTTGGTATAGCCGCCGACATTGCCGTCGAGCCCGCCCAGCAGCACGCTCAGCCCCAATTGGCGGATCAGCGCCGCCAGCACGTCGCGGTGCGCGACATGGCCCAGCTCGTGCGCCACAACCCCGGCGACCTCATCGGGCGACCGCGCGTCCTTGAGCAGCCCCTGAAAGATCAGGATATGCCCGCCCGGCAGCGTCACCGCGTTGACGATCGGCACGTTGACCACGCGGATGTCCGCGCCCGCCACCGCCGGGCCAAGCCGATCCGACAGCGCTTGCAACGCCGCCGCGCCCGCCCGGGCGGCGCAGGTGCGTCCGCCGAAATCGCCGACCATCAGGTCGCCCAGCCGCCGCTCGACCGGCGCCGGGACCAGCTTGGCCGCAACGCCGGGCGCGAACGACAGGCCGAGGACCGCCAGCCCGGCGACCGTGGCAAAGATCAACGTGCCCTGGACCAGCCCCAGCCGGTCGACGATCCCACCATAGCGCCGCTCACCCGGCAGCAGCGCCGCCACCGGCGCCGGGATCGGTTCCGCCAGCCCGATCCGCCATCCGGAACGCCGCTTCAGCCCATATTGGTGCGCGCCCTCGATCCGGCCGTGGCCGATCAGGTCGGCAAAGGCGAACGGCCCGTCGCGGCGATCGTCCTCGACCAGCGTGAACGTCGCACCGTCGGGCACCAGCCGCGCGTCGCGCCGGAGCGCGCTGGCGCCGTCATAATACCACACGCGCGCATCGTCGGAGGTCGCCATCACCGGCCGTCAGAACGCGCCGACATCGAACGCATCGAGCAGTCCCTCGCCCTGCGGCGGCGCGCGGGTGGTCGACTGGGTCAGCTCATCGAGGCGCAGTTCGCCATAGGCCTCGATATGGGTGACGAAGAATTTCCAGTTGCGATAGGGAACGAACAGGAAGCCGATTCCCAAGGTGACGATCACCAGCCCGATGTTGCCGAGCACCAGCTTCATCCAGTCACGGGTGCGCGCGGTGAACGCGAAGCTGAGCGACCCGAGCGTGAGCTTGCCCACCGCCTCACGATAATAGGCGGAGTAGAAGAACAGCGCCACCAATCCCAGAACGACGAAGAACAGGATGTAAAACGCGCCCAGCACGATCACCAGCCCGGCCATGACGCTCTCACGCGACGCCCCCTCACCATCGACCCCGGCGATCGATCCGACCGCGAGCGCGCCGGTGGCCATCAGGATGCCCAACACCACGAGCAGCGCGATCGGCGAGAGGTAGAAGATCAGGTAGCGGCCGATGATCCGGTTCCAGTCGGCGTCCGATTCGAACCGCAGCGGGCCAAAGCTCATCTCGCGCCAGCGCCGGTTCCACAGGCTGGTCATCGACCACGGCACCATCAGCCCCAGCGCCAGCCCGCCCAGCAGCGTGCGCCACAGATGCTCGACGCCATAGCGCAGGCCCTGGATATCGCTGCCGCCGCGGATGCCGTGCCAGAAGGTGCGGCTGAGCCGGTAGCGCAGCGCGCGGAACACCGCGACGCCGATCAGATAGAGCAGCAGCACATAGAGCAGGATCATCAGCAGGATCGCCTGCCCCGGATGCCCGCGCAGGATCAGCGCCTGCATCAGGAACTGCAACCCGGCCAGCGGCAGCAGGAAGAACACCAGCGCCATCAGATAGCCGACGAACAGCTCCAGCCCGGTGCCGGTCCATTCCAGCCGATCGTCGATGAAGTGGGTGCGGCTCCACAGATAACGCCGTTCCCGCGCCCGCGCCCAGAACGCGTAGATGCCCAATGTGACGATCGTCAGCAGCAAATTGGTGAAGGCGATCGGGGCGAATTCGCGCCAGTTGCCATGGAACTGAAAGGCGCTCTCCGTCGGCGGCGGCAACGGTTCGGGCAATGGTTCGTCGGTCATGCGATGTTCTCCCCCGCCGCATCGTTGGAGCGCAGCGGCGGGGGAGCGTCAACTCACTTCGCAGCAAGAAAGGCGGTAAGTGCCCCCGCGAATGCCCCCGGCTGGTCGAGCATCACGAAATGCGCGGTATCGGTGATGGGCACGAAGGTCGCGTGCTTCGCCTTGGCGTAGACGTCGCGGTACAGCGCGTCGCCGGGCGCGGGATAGATCGCGGTGATCGGCGCGGCGATCGCGGCGATGTCGGGGCGAAGGTCGGTGGTCATGTCCTCGTACAGCGCCTGCGCGGTGACGCGCGGATCGGCCGCCATCGCCCACGCCTTGACCTTGGCCCGCGCCTCCGGTGTCGCGGCCAGCCCGTTGGCGGTCCGCTCGGCGCCGACGGCATCGGCGGGCTTCCCATAGCTGGCGAGGATCTGCTCGCGCATCGCCTTCGCCTGCGGCTCGACCATCGCGACGGTGGCGCCGCGCAGGAACAGGTCGCCGATATAGGGCAGCGAATCGACCACCATCAGCCGCGACACGTCGCCCGGATGCGCCCTGGCCAGCATCAGCCCGACCAGCCCGCCCAGCGAATGGCCGACCACCGCCGGCGCCTTCAGCCCGGCCCTGGCGACATAGGTGTCGAGATCGGCGACGGTGCCGTCGAGGATGCCCGGCGCGGTGTTGGCGCGCGGATCGTCGCCGCCAAAGCCGTTGATCTGGACGACATGGACACGGTGGGTCTTCGCCAGTGCGGGCACGACGCCGTCCCACACCGCACGCGGGCTGGACAGGCCGGGGATCAGGATCACGTCCGGTCCCGCCCCGGTCACGCTCACCGAGATGTGCTCCATCTGCACCGGCGCGGCGGCGACCGTGGCGGGGGCCGGCGCGGCGGCGCGGGCATGGCCGGGGGATAGGTTGAGCAGCAGCGCCGGCAATGCGACGGCGGCGATCAGGCGGGCCTTGCTGGCGGGAGTCATTGGTCGTTCTCCTTGGCGGGATTGGTGAAAATGTCCTCGATGGTCAGGTCGAACACGTCGGCGATCTTGAATGCGAGCGGCAGCGAGGGATCGTAGCGGCCGGTCTCGACCGCGTTGACGCTCTGGCGCGACACTTCGAGCCGCTCGGCCAGGTCCTGCTGGCTCCATGCGCGTTCGGCGCGCAGCACGCGAAGCCGGTTCTTCATGCCCCGCCTCCGCCCATCCGGTCGCGGAGGTTGAGCGCACATTGCACGACGCCGAACGAACCGCACCACAAGGGGAACGCCAGGAAGGTGGGAAAGTGGGGCACCATTTCGCTGCCTTCCAGAAACCCCCACACGGTGGTGACCGCCAGCGTGATGCCGATGCCCGCGATCATCGCGGTGATCAGCCGGTTGCGGATGAACTCGTCGCGCTCCTCCGCCAGATACAGCCCCATCACCACCAGCACCGCGAGCAGCGGCAGCGCCGGCAGCAGCGACAGGAGAAACAGCGCCGCGCCTTCCGGGTGATAGACGCGTTCGACCCACGTGCTCCCGAACAGCACCACGACATAGCCCACCATCGCGGGAACGAAGCGCCGGATGTAGCGGCGCTGGGCCGGATTATTACTCTGCATGTCAAGCGTCCTGTTAGTTTTGACAAGGACGCTTTACGATTGACATAGCGCGTTGTCAACTACCCTTGTCATATAGACAATGACCCATGTCACAGTTGCCTCGGCGCCGCGCGCGGCCTAGGCGATGGCGTTCACGTGTCGAGGAGCGGAATGATGGCGAACAAGGCGGGCGGTCTGGCGGTGGTGTCGCACCCGCATATCGGCGACATCTTCGCCGATGAGGCGATCGCGTTCGATCATCGCGACGGCACCGTGCGCGTCACGCTGGCGACCAAGAAAATGGTCGATCCTGCCCCGCCCTCGCAATTGCAGTTCGTCGTGGTCAACCGGCTGGTGATGACCGTGCCGGGCGCGCAGCGCATGGTGCTGGCGCTGTTCGACTATCTCAAGCAACAGGGCCTTGATCCGGCCGCCGTCGTCGGCGGTGGTGAGGAGACGCCGGTCAACTAGCGTCGCCGCCCGGCGTGGCGCGGGACGATCCGGCATGGTCCGGTTCGGGACACACGTCGCGACGCTTGCCACGACCGGGCCGAACGCGGCGACATCCGACGCGGTCGGCTGGCGCTGCTCTCACAGGAACCCATGGAGCAGCGCGAACCGCGTCTCGGCCAGGATCGTCTGGGGCGCCCCCTCCCCGCCCAAGCCGGCGGGGAAGGGAACGACCGCGGTGCGCGCGGTCAGAAGTTGGCGCTCAGCGTGCCGAACACCTGCCGAGGGGCCGAGGAGTGGAACACCAGGATGGTGCCCGCCGCGTCGTCCGGCGCGAACACGCTGCCGTCGAAGTTCGACGCATAGCGTTTGTCGGTCAGGTTGGTGACGTTCAGCGACAGTTTGGCGCCCTTCACGAAGCCGAACCGGCCGAAGTCATAGCCGACGCCCAGGTCGAACGTCGTGTACCCGCCAAAGCTCTGGTCGTTGGTATAGGTGTAGTAGCGCCGCCCGGTGTACTTGCCCTGGAGCGAGCCCGAAAAACCACCCTGCTTCAGCGTCAGCACGCTGGCGAACATCTGCTTCGGCGTATCGACCTGCTGCTTGCCGGCGGTCTGCTTGACCACGCAGGTGGCGGTGCACCAGTCGAGATCCTCGTCATAGGTCGATTCGTTGAACGACGCCGAATTGTACCAGTTCAGCCAGCGCGTCGGCTTCCACAGCACGCCCAGTTCGACGCCCTTGCTGGTGACGCCGCCGGCGTTGTGGAAGGAATTACCGCAGCCGGGGTTCTGCTGCTGGTTGGTCGGGCACGGGTTGTACTGCAACAGGCGGTTGTCGAAATTGACCTTGTACGCGGCCAGCGACACCTGGAGCGGACCGCTGACATAGCGGTAACCGCCCTCGAAGCTCTTCGACGTCTCGGGCTTCAGCGTCTTGCCCTGCAGGTCCCACACCGCCTGCGAAACCGACTGCGGCCCGAGTTTGAAGCCGCCCTGATACATCGCCATGTTCTCGGCATAGCTGGCGAACAGTTCGTGCCCGCGCGCGACCTGCCAGTGCACCCCGACTTCCGGCAGGAAATTGTCCTTGGCGACCAGCGATCCGCTGGCGAACTGGCTCGACGCGGGCGGCGCCGCCTTGGCGATGCCGTCGATCGCCTGGGCGTCCGATCGCGCATAGGTGCTCTTGAACCCGAAATCGATGCTCAGCGCGTCGTCGAACAGCTTGACCGTGTCCTGGACGTAGAACTGGCGGGTCTTCCACCTGGTTTCCTGCACCCACTGCGCGGTGTCCGGCTGGCCCTTCAGATACTGCGCCAGGCTGAACGGGCCGGTGACGTTGGTCCAGATGTAGCGCGCCGCGCTGCTGGTGTTGTCCTCGATCCAGAAACCGGCCTGGAGCCGGTTGAAGCCGATGTCCCAGGTCACGCTGCCGAGCACGCCGGTGCGATCGATCGTGTAGCGGGTGTCGCGGATCTGGACCGGAATGTCGTCCGCGGTCGATGCGGTGCCCTGCTTCGACCAGCCGGCGATCCAGTTGTTGCCGGCGCCCTTGTCATTGTGGTGGTAGACCTGCACCCGCGCGCTCACCGACTTGGTCAGCGCATAGTCCCCGGCCAGGTAGAACAGATTGTCGTTGCGCAGGATCTGGCCATTGGTGAAGGTGACGTCGGCGTTCTTTTCCGGCGCCGTCGCCGGGACGCACAGCGCCGGCGCGGTCGGGTTGCTCACCGAACAATACGCGCGGTCGAGATACGCCTGCCAGTCCGGCGCATAGCCCGCCCAGTCCCAGCCCAGCCGCGACAGCATGTCCTTCGACAGATAGGTGTCGTCGGCCTGGTTGGTGCGCGACAGGTCGGCGAAGGCGGTGACCCGACCACCGTCGAAGGCGTAGACCAGCTTGCCGTTGAATTGCTTGCCCGTCGACTTGTTCCAGGCGCGCTGGTTCACGAACAGATCCTGCTGGCTGTACTGACCGGAGACATAGGCGGAGAAGCCGCCGTGTTCGCCGGTGTCGATCCGCACGAAGGTGCGCAGGCTGTTCTCGCTGCCGATCGTCTGGCTGAGCGCGAGGCCCATCTCCTTCTTGGGGTCACTGCTGGTATAGGCCAGCGCGCCGCCCAGGTTGCTGGTCGACGGGATCGCCAGCCCGGCGATGCCGGTCGCCAGCTCGGCGCGGCCGAGGTTCTCCGAGATCAGCGCGCGGCTGATGGTGAGGCCGTTGTAGTTGTTGTACGCGCCGTCGCCCAGCGGCATCCCGTCGAGGGAATAGCCGAGGTGGGTGGTGTTGAAGCCGCGCACCTGCAGCGTCAGCGACTGTTCGTTGACGCCCAGCGCGTCGATCGACTGCGCGCTGACGCCGGGCAGGAAGTTGAGCGCCTTCTGCACGCTGGTGCCCGGCGGCAGCACGTCGAGGTTCGACGGCAGCAGGGTGGAGACCGAACGGGTTTCACCGCTGCCGATGACGATGATGTCGTCAGGTTCGCTGCCGTCGGCCGCGACGGGATCGGGCGCGGCGCCGCCGGCGGCGCGGGCGTAGGCGGTCGGCGCGAACGCCACCAGCGCGGCGGACGCCATCAAAAAGGCGCAAGCGCGCCCGTGGCGCGGCCCGCGGCGCGAAAAATCGGTCATCATGATATTCCCCAATCGGCGGCCGACGGGCCACCGTGTCCGCGCCGCTAAGCCGCGTTCGGGTCATTCCTGTTACAGAACGGCAAAACTTCGATGACGATGCGCCGCGGCCACACCGGGGCGATCAGCGCAGGCGCACCCAGGTCGGGGCGTGGTCGCTGGCCTTCTCGCGGGCGCGATAGTCCTTGTCGACGCCGGCCGAATGGAACCGATCGGCGGCGATCGGACTGAGCAGCAGGTGATCGATGCGGAACCCCGCATCGCGCTGCCAAGCGCCCGCCTGATAGTCCCAGAACGTCCACACGCCGCCGCGCGGATATTGGGTGCGCAGCGAATCGGTCCAGCCCTGCGCCAGCAGCGCGCGATAGCCCTGCCGGCTCTCCGGCTGCATCAGCGCGTCGGATTGCATCGCGCGCACCGAATAGACGTCGTCGTCGTTGGGGATGACGTTATAGTCGCCGGCCAGCACCACCGGCCGTTCCTCGGCCAGCAATTCGCGGGCGCGTGCGGCCAGCCGGTCGATCCAGCGCAGCTTGTAGTCGAATTTGGGGCCAGGCACCGGATTGCCGTTGGGCAGGTAGATCGACGCGATCACCACGCCGTCGACCTCCGCCTCGAGATAGCGGCTGTGCTCGTCGTCGGGATCGCCGGCCAGCCCGCGCTGGCGCTCGACCGGGTCGCCACCCTTGGCCAGCACGGCGACGCCGTTCCAGCTCTTTTGCCCGTGCCACACCGCGCCATAGCCGGCGTCGCGGATGTCCTGTTCGGGAAAGCCCTCGTCCGCCGACTTCAGCTCCTGGAGGCACACCACGTCGGGCTGCTGCTCGGCGAGATACTCCAGCAGGCGCGGCAGGCGCGCCTTGATGCCGTTGACGTTGTAGCTGACGATCTTCAAGCGGCGGCGCTCACACCGAAAAGCTGGTGCCGCAGCCGCAGCCCGACGCAGCATTGGGATTGGTCACCCGGAACGCCGCGCCGCCCAGGCTCTCGACGAAATCGACCTGCGCGCCGCGCACCAGATCCAGGCTGATCGAATCGACCACCAGCCGGACCCCGTCGGTCTCGGCTACGATATCGTCGCTCTCCGGGGCATCGGCCAGGCCGAACTGATATTGGAAGCCGGAACAGCCGCCGCCCTCCACCGCCAGCCGCAGGATCGCGGGCTTGCCCTGCCGTCCGGCGATCGCCGCGACACGCGCCGCGGCGGCGGAAGTGAGTTGCACATCGGCGGGAGCGAGCGTGGCCATGGCCTTCAGATAGGCGCGCGCGGCGCCCGCGGCAACCGGTTGGAACGGCGAGTCGAATACCGCCTCAAGGATATCGACGATGCCGCCACCCCTTCGTCATTCCCGCGCAGGCGGGAATTGGTTCAGGCGGCCGTCGCGATGGCAAGCATGACCTGCGCCAATCGATTCCCGCGCGCGGGAATGACGAAGGAGGCGGGCGGTAGGTGGCGCGCCCGGTGGGCCCGCGCGATCAGTTGTTGGCGGTCTGGCTGCCGCCCATCGCGCCCTGCTGGGTGCGCAGCGCGCGATCCTGGATCGCCACCAGCGTGCTCGACGGCTGAAGGAACGGCACCGGATTGACCGCGCGACCGTCGATCCGCACCTCATAATGGAGGTGGCTGCCGGTCGAACGGCCGGTCGATCCCATCAGCGCGATCAGCTGGCCGCGCCGCACGCGGGTGTTCGGTGCGATCAGGATCTTGGACAGGTGGCCATAGCGGGTCTCGATGCCCTTGCCATGATTGATCTCGACCAGATTGCCATAGCCCGACGCGCGTTCGGCGCGGGCGACGATGCCGTCGGCGGTGGCATAGACCGGCGTGCCGAGCGGGCCCGGAATGTCGACCCCGCCGTGCATCGCCGCGACGCGGCGGAACGGATCGGTGCGGACGCCGAAATTGCTGGTGAAGGTCAGGTTGTTGACCGGCTGCATCGACGGGATGGCGATCACGCCCTGCTCGAGCGTGTCGAGCTTCTTCCACGTCTGGAACAACGATTTGAACTGCGCGTCGGCGTCGGTGCTGGCAACCGCGTCGGTGCTGTCCGCCGCCTCGAACGGGCCGCCCATCGCGCCGCCGCGAACGAAACGTTCCGGGCCGAAGCCCAGCCGGCGCAGGTGCGCCGCGGTCATCGTCAGCCGCTGCTGCGTGGCGCGCTGCGCCTGACGGGCGAGCGCAACCTGGCGATATTCGATCCGCTGCAACGGCGCCACGACGGCATTGGCGGCGGCCGGGGTGGCCGGCACGGTCGGCATCGCCGCGGCCAGCTTTTCGGGATCGCCCTTGCCCGACAGGACCGCGGCGATCAGCGCCTGACGCTGCTCGACGCGCGCGGCGTGGACGCGGGTGGCGACCTTCATCGCCGCGACGTCGGCCTGCATCGCCAGCATCCGCGCGTTCATCGACACCATCCGTGCCTCGGGCGAGGTCGGCTCGCCGGCGATACCGGTGACCGCCACCGCGCCGACCGCGGCGGAGGCGACGCCATAGGCGGAAAAGGTCAGGGTGACGACGGCGGCGCCGGCCAGCAGCGCCTGCGCGCGGCCCGAAACGCTGAAGCGGCGCAACGCCTTTCCGTCATGAAAGATGAAATCGCGGGTGGTGAACAGCGAACGGACACGGCGAATGCCGTCCGAACAATTTCGCAGCGTGATAGCGACCATCAGTCCCCGCAACCATAAAAACGCCCTCCGGCGTCAACGGCCGGCGACGGTTCGTTCCCTCTGTCCCGATAGGATGCCCCTCCGCATCAAGACGTGCGCTTGATGCGGGCGGGATCAGGTCGCGGCAATAGCGGCGTAATATTCCCGCGTCAGACCGGCAGAGTCGCGCGCCGAGTCGTTGAACGGTGGCTTAATGGCGCCCCGGAAATATTCCGAAACAAGGCGTTGCCAGGTCGTTTCGGGAACGATTCGTTCGTCGCGGCAGGCCGATTCGAACCAGCGGGTGCCGGCGCGGACATGGCGGATCTCATCGGCGACGATCCGTCGTAGGATGCGTGCGGTCGGCAGGTCGCCCGCCGCTTCGAACCGCTCGATCGTCGCCGGGGTGACGTCCAGTCCGCGCGCCTCCAGCACCATCGGCACCACCGCCAGCCGCGCGAGCGGCACATGCGCGGTCGCCTCCGCCGCTTCCCACAGCCCGTCGTGCGCGGGCAGCGCGCCATAGTGGCTGCCAAGCGATTTCAGCCGGCGATCGAGCAGGGCGAAATGCATCGCCTCGTCCGCGCCCACCGCCAGCCAATCGTCGGTGAACGCGCGGGGAAAGCGCGCGCCGAACCGCCCGGCCATGTCAAAGGCAAGGTCGATCGCGACGAATTCGATATGCGCCAGCGCGTGGGTCAGCGCGATCCGGCCGCGGTCCGATCCGGCGCGGCCGCGCTTCGGCATCCGGTTGGGCGGCAGCAATTCCGGCAGGGCCGACCGGGCAGGGCGCGCCGGCATCGCGACGTCGAAGTCATGCGCCAGCCGCCCCAGCCGCCAGTCGCGCGCCACCCGGCGCGCGGCGGCGACCTTGGCCAGCGGATCGGCGGTGAGCAGCACGCCCCGCGCCGCCGCCGCGACGCTGGTCACGCTGCCACGCTCATCGCAGCGCACTCACAGATCGCGCGCAGCGGCGAGCACTTCGGCGGCGTGGCCGGCGACCTTCACCTTCCGCCAGGCGCGAGCGAGCTTGCCGTTGGCGCGGAACAGATAGGTCGACCGTTCGACCCCCATGAAGCGGCGGCCGTACATGCTCTTTTCGACCCACGCCCCGAAATCCTCGATCAGCACCCCGTCGGCATCGGTCGCCAGCGCGATCGTCAGGTCGTGCTTCTTCGCGAACTTGGCGTGGCTGGCCGGCGAATCCTTCGACACGCCCAGAACCGCGATCTCCGCCGCCGCGAATTCGGGCGCCAGCGCGGAAAAATCGATCGCCTCGCGCGTGCAGCCGGTGGTGTCGTCCTTCGGATAGAAATAGAGCACCAGCGGCTTGCCCAGAAAACCACGGAGCGGCAGCGGCGCGCCGTCGATCCCGGTCAGCGCGTGATCGGGCAGCCGGTCGCCCTCCTCGATCGCCATCAGTCTTCTCCCGTCGCATCGTGCCCCATTGCATCATGCCACGCCCGCCGCACGCTCTGCCGGGTGGCGTCGAGCCGTGCAAGTACCGTCGCCCAGTCCGCCACCCCCAGCGCGCGCGCCAGCAGTGCCTGGGTCGCCGGCGGCGGCGCCTGGCAATCGGGCGCGACCAGCCGCGTGGTCACCAGCAGCCGCGACAACAGGTCATGCGCGTCGCCCAGATCGGCGGGCAACAGTCCGGCGGCGACCAGCGCGTCGATCGCCCCGCGCAGATGCGGATCGAACCCGACGCGGTGGACCAGCTGCGCGACGTGGACGGTGAATTCCAGGTCGACCAGCCCGCCGTCGAGCAGCTTGGCGTCGAGCGGCCCGGCCGGCGGCTTGTGCGCGGCCATTTCCGCCCGCATCTTCGCCGCGTCGGCGACGATGTCGCGCGCGGGGCGGTCGCCGGCCAGCACGCGGTCGATGATCGCCTGCACCTGCTCGCGCGCCGCCGCCGACCCGAAGATCGCCCGCGCGCGCGTCAATGCCATATGCTCCCAGGTCCACGCGCTCTCGCGCTGGTAGCGGTCGAAGCCGTCGAGCGACACCACCAGCGGCCCCGACGTCCCCGACGGGCGCAGCCGCGTGTCGATCTCGTACAGCGGTCCCGACGCGGTCGGCACCGACAGCGCCGCGCTCACCCGCTGCGCCAGCCGATTGTAATAGAGCACCGCGCCCAGCGGCTTCTCCCCATCCGATTCCGCCGCGAAATCGCCGGTGAACAGATAGATGAAGTCAAGGTCGGAGGCATGGGTCAGCGCCGCCCCGCCCATCCGCCCGAGCGCGAGGATCACCAGCTCGCTGTCTGGCACGCGGCCATGACGGCGGGCGAATTCGTCGACCGTGGCCGCGGCCAGCACCTCCACCGCCGCCTCCGCGACACGGGCATAGCCGGCGGAGACGTCGAGCGGATCGCTGGTCCCGGCGACGATCTGCGTGCCCAGCGCAAAGCGGCGCTCGGCGACGACCCGCCGCACATGGTCGAGCAGATGCTGGTAGTCCTCGCCGCTCTCCCCCGCCGACATCTCCGCCGCCAGACTTGCGACGTCGTCGACCGGATCGAGCGCCGACGCATCGATCAGCCCGTCGAGCAACCCTGCCCGCCGTCCCAGCACGTCGGCCAGCGTCGGCGCATAGGCCAGGATCGTGGTCAGCAGCTTGAGCAAGGCCGGGCGCGCCGCGATCAGGTGAAGCACGTTGATCGCCGTCGGCAGCCGCGACAGGATCGCGTCGAAGCGGACCAGCGCGGCATTGGCGTCGGGCGCCTCGCCCAGCGCGCGGACCAGCGCCGGCAGCACCGCCTCCAGCGCCGCCTGCGCCGGGGCGCTGCGCAACGCCGGATAGGTCGCCGAACGCCAGGTTTCGATCAGGCGCGACGCGGCGGCCGGATCGCGGAACCCGGCGGCTTCCAGCGGATCGACCCCGCCCGCCAGCCGTGGCGCCGTCTCTTCGTCCAGCGCGTCGTAGATCGTGCCGACCCGCTCGACATGCGGGCGCAGCAGATCGAGCAGCGCCGCGCCGTCCTTCAGGCCGTGCAGGCGAGCGACGCGGTCGAGCCCCTCGCCGTTTTCGGGCAGCGCGTGGGTCTGGCGATCGTCGATCATCTGGACGCGGTGCTCGATCGTGCGCAGCAGCGTGTAGGCATCGGCCAGCGCCGCCGCCTCGTCCGGGTCGATCCGCCCCGCCTCCGCCAGCCGCGCCAGCGCGTCGCGCGTCGCGGGCGCGCGCAGCGCCGGTTCTCGCCCGCCGTGGATCAATTGATGGATCTGGGCGAAGAACTCGACCTCGCGGATGCCGCCCCGCCCGCGCTTCAGGTCATAGCCGGGCCCGAAATTCTGCCCCCGCGTGTGATGGTCGCGGATTCGGCGCGAGATTCCGCGAATCTCGCGGATCGCGCTGAAATCGAGCGCGCGGCGCCACACGAACGGCCGGATGTCGGCCAGGAACCGCTCGCCCAGCGCGACGTCGCCGGCACAAGCGCGCGATCGGATGAAGGCGGCGCGCTCCCACGGCAGCGCCTGCGATTCATAGTAAGAGATCGCCGCGTCGACCGGCAGCACGATCGGCGTCACTTCCGGCGACGGGCGCAGCCGCAGGTCGACGCGCAGGACATAGCCGTCGCCATCGCGCGCCTGGAGCAGCTCGACCACGCGCCGCCCGATCCGCACCGCCGCCTCGACCGGCTCGTCGCGCTCGCGGCGCGGCAGCGTGTCGGGATCGAACAGCAGGATCGGGTCGATGTCGGAGGAGTAGTTGAGCTCGCGGCTGCCCTGCTTGCCGAGCGCGATCGCCGCCAGTCCCGCCGGCGCGGCGCCGGGCGTCCGTTCGCGGATTGCCGTGGCGATCGCGCTGTCCAGCGCATGGTCGGCGAAGGCGGTCAGCGCCTCGGTCGTACGGGTCAGGTCATAGAGCCCGGCGAGATCGCCGATCGCTACGATCAGCGCCAGCCGCCGCCGTTCCAGCCGCAGCCGCCGCCCCACCGGCATGTCGGGATCGTCGATCGCCGCCGCCGCGACCGGATCGGCCAGCGCCGCCCCCATGGTATCGACCAGCGCGGGCTCCCGGTCGATCAGCCCGGCCAGGAATGGCGCCTCCGCTTGTGCACGGGCGATGGCGTGCTGAATGATCATGGTGTTCGACATCGCAGGCAGCTGACGATTGAAGATTTCCTCAAAGTCAAGCAACAATTCCGGCGCCGGATAGTTTTACCCGCATGACCCGTATGCTTTCCAGTTCCAAGCGTAACCACGCGATGATCGTCGAACGCCCGCGTGAGAGCGATGCGATTGGGGCGGCGCTGCGCGAGGCCTATAGTCGCCAGTTGGGCATTCCCGACGATCTGGCGGACCTGCTCCGCCAACTCAGCGCCGGGCGCCCCGGCGGCGACGACGACCCCGCGTTCAGCTGTCGCGGCTGAGATCCTCGACCTCGCTCATGATCGTGTCGAGCGCCGAGCGCCCGCCGCCGTCATGCTCGCGCCGCGACGGCAGCCGCCCCTCGGTCAGGATCGATTCGAGCGCGACCCGGCCGCGCGCGACGCGGCTCTTGATCGTGCCGACCGCGACGCCGCAGATCTCCGCCGCTTCCTCATAGGCAAAGCCGCCCGCGCCGACCAGGATCAGCGCCTCGCGCTGCGGCTGCGGCAGGTGAAGCAGCGCGCGCTGCATGTCGGTCAGTTCGACGTGGCGATCCTGACTGGCCGGCGCGGCGAGCAGCCGGTCGGCGACCAGATCGTCCCACTCGCCCTTGAACCGCGCGCGGCGCATCTGGCTGAGATAGAGGTTGCGCAGGATGATGAACGTCCACGCGCGCATGTTGGTGCCCGCCTGGAACCGCTGCCGCGCCGCCCATGCCTTCAGCAGGGTTTCCTGCACCAGATCGTCGGCCAGGTCGCGACTGCCCGACAGCGACCGCCCAAAGGCGCGCAGGTGCGGGATGACCTGCGCCAGCTGGGTCTTGAATTCGGGGTCGGACAAGGCGACGTGCGGCACCGGCGGCGGGCCGTCATCCTCGGCGGTATCGTCACGCTCGGTCATCGGAGTCCGTTCTTGGAACGCAGGCCAGTATAGGCGCGCCGCAGGGAATTGCGAGGGGGGAACGCGCCTTCGCGCCCGCTACTTTCAGCGAAGCAGCAGGAACGCGAAGATCACGATGACGAGCGTCAGCGAAATGCCGAGGATGTAACGTGTCATGTGCGGCGTGGCGCCGGCGCGTGCGCGCTCGGCGTCGATATGCTGCACTCCGTTCGGGTCGATCTCGTTAGTCATGAACCATCAACACCCGAAGACCGTTTTGGCTCCGTAACTTCGTCAATTTGTCGGAACGGTGGCCTCATCGAAGAACAGCGCCTGGCTGATCGCCGCCTTGACCGTGGACCGCTGGAACGGCTTGGTGATCAGGAAGGTCGGCTCCGGACGCTCGCCGGTCAGCAGCCGTTCGGGGAAGGCGGTGATGAAGATCACCGGCACGCGGAATTCCGCGAGAATGTCCTTCACCGCGTCGATGCCCGAGCTGTCGTCGGCCAGCTGGATATCGGCAAGAACCAGTCCAGGCCGGTCCTCCAGCGCCAGCGCGACGGCCTCGTCGCGGGTGACGGCGACGCCGGTGACGTCATGGCCCTGATCGCGAACGATCGCCTCGATATCCATGGCGATGATCGGCTCGTCCTCGATGATCAGCACGCGGGCGCGAGTCTGCTTCTCGATCTCGCCCAGCGCATCGGTGACCAGCCGGTCGACCTCGTCCGGGGCGGTGGCGATCAGATAGCCGGCATCCTCGGTCGTGAAGCCTTCCATCGCGGTCAGCAACAGTGCCTGCCGCGACAGCGGGGCGATGCGCGCGAGCCGCGCCCGCGCGATCGCTTCATTGTCGCTTTCCGGGGCGTTGAACGAATCGCGCTCCTCGACATTCGTCGAGCCCCAGATCGCCTGGAAGGTGCGATACAGGCCCAGCCGGGGATCGACTTCACGCGGGAATTCGTCCGGCGCGGCGACGATGGCCTCCAGCGTCGCGCGAACATAATGATCGCCCTCCGACTGGCTGCCCGTGAGGGCGCGGGCGTAACGCCGCAGGAAAGGAAGGTGCGGCGCTAGCTGCTGTCCAAGCGACATGTCGGCGATATACTCCGTGATATCCCCGCCGTGTGGGCCATCCACGCGGCGGTTGCAACATTCGCGGCCGAAACCAGCAGTCTCGACCGAATCTGTGTGGCCATGGAACAATCGAGGTCATATTTGGTTTCATCTGCACCCGCGATCGCGTTAGGACGCGGTTGCGGTGGCGTTTACCACGCCCGAGCCAAGAAGTTCCCCGGCCCGGCCGGGCCTTGAGGGGGAAGTCGTGCGTTCTGATAAAACCGGTTCCAGCCAAAAAAAGGCGGAGCATAGCAAGGCGAACGAAGGCGATCGGACGGTCGGCGACGCGTTGCGCGCCGTCTATCAGGACGCCGTCGCCGAAAGCATTCCCGACGAAATGCTCGATCTGCTCCACAAGCTTGGTTAGCCGATAGCGCATGGACGGTGATCCCGGTCCGCGCGACCCACGCCCTGCGCTTACCGCGCTCGCACGGATGCCCACGGGCGCCAAACTCTTCCTGATCCTCAGCGCGGCGCTGCTGCCGCTCGCGCTGATCGCGGTGGCGGCGACGCTGCAGACCACGCGCACCGCCGACCTTCAGAATCGCGCCGAGCTGCGCGTCGCCACCGGAGGGGCGGCGCGATCGCTGGCGATCGAGCTGGTCGGCGACACCAACGCGTTGCGTTCCGCCGTCGCGGCGATCGAGGCCGATCCCGGCGACACCGCCGTGTGCGCGCGCACCCGCGGCGTGTTCGCGCCGAGCACGCTGGCCGGCGCGCGCTATGCGGTGGTCGACCGCACGGGGCGGCTGCGCTGCGGCACTCCTCCCCCCAGCGGCGCGCCGACGCCCGGCCCCAATGCGGTGGCGACGCGGCTGGTGCCCGGCCAAGGGCTGTTGATCGGCGTTACCGGCAACAGCGGCACCGCGCGCGCCAGCGCGTTCTTTCCGACAAGCTATCTCGCGGACATCGCCCGCCCCAGCGACCTCGCTCCCAAATACGGCTCGGAACTGACCCACGACGATTCGACGCTGTCGCTGCGCGCGCTGCCCGGCAGAATCCTGGCCCGGCGCGAGCATGACAGCGCCCCGGTCGGGCTCGACCGGCTGATGCTCAACATGGTCGTCGACAGCGCGCCGATCACCTCCGCGGTGGTGGCGGCGATGCTGCTGCCGATCCTGATGTGGGCGGCGGCGGCGGGGATCAGCTGGTTCGTGATCGATCGGCTGCTGATCCGATCGCTGCGCCGCCTGCGCGCCGCCGTCGGCGCCTATCAGCCGGGCGAAACCTTCGACCCGGTCCGCACCGGCCACATCGCCGCGCAGGAGATTCGCGAGCTGGGCGAAACCTTCGCCGGGCTCAGCCGGACGATCGCCGACCACGAGGCCGACCTGGCCGAAGGGCTGGTGCGCCAGACCAAGCTGACCCGCGAGGTCCATCACCGCGTCAAGAACAACCTTCAGGTCATCACCAGCCTGATCAACTTCCATTCGCGCAGCGCCACCGGGGCGGAGGCGATCGCCGCCTATGCCGCGATCCAACGCCGGGTCGATGCGCTGGCGGTGGTCCATCGCCACCATTTCGCCGAGCTGGAGGAAAACCGCGGGCTGGGGCTGCGATCCGTGCTGAGCGAACTCGCCGCCAACATCCGCGCCACCGCGACCGGCCCGACCCGCGATTTCGGCCTGACGCTGGAGATCGATCCGTTTCTGGTGTCGCAGGATACCGCCGTCGCCATCGCCTTCCTCATCACCGAACTGGTCGAACTGGCGATGAGCGTCGACCCCACGGCGCAGCTGCGCATATCGGTCAAACCGGGCGATCAGGATACGCGCGCGGTGGTGCGGGTGGCTTCGCCCGCGCTGATCGAGACCGAAAAGCTGCGCAAGCTGATCACCGAACGTTATGGCCGCGTCAGCGAAGGACTGGCGCGCCAATTGCGCGCGCCGCTGCACCACCAGCCGCTGGCCGGGGTGTTCGAAATCGCCATCGCCGTCACCGGCCGCGACTGAACCGCCGCGCTCGAAAGGATTCTCCTCGCGCGTAAAAAATTTCGCCGCGGCGACGGAACCGGCTGTCGACACCCACGTTTAGAACTTCGGATAGTGACCTTTTGCCCCCCCGCTCTCGCTATCCAAGACATGGGCCCGGAAGCGTCTCCCCCTCCCCCCGGTGACGCTTCCGGGTCTAGCATTTTCCAGCCTCGAAATTCTGTCGCCCCACCCGGTCAATCGTCACGGCGCGGGAACGAAATCGCGTGTCCGGACATTGGCTGCACAGCTTTCACCGTAGGAGTATTTCGACATGCGCAAGATCACCACCGCGATCGCCCTGGCCACCATCCTGACGCTGGCCGCCTGCAACACCGTCGAGGGTGTGGGCAAGGACGTCAAGTCGGCGGGCGAAACCGTCGCCAACACCGCCGACGACGCCAAGTAATGCTGGACGGGGCCGCGTCGCGGCCCCGTTCCGACACACCGTCGGTGGCTGGAGGGTTTTCCGGGCAGGTGGAATCACCCGCCGTCACGGAAAGCGCGTTAAATCAAAAACCTCGAGCAGCCGAACCGATGCGATCGGATCGGAATCGGCGGTTGACGGGGATCTAGGCTCCCGTCACCTCGGCGGCCAGCGCGTCGCGCGCGCGCCGCTTTTCGGTGAACCAGATTCCGATCAGCGCCAGTTCGTACAACAGCACCAGCGGAATCGCGAGCAGCAGCTGCGATCCGATGTCGGGCGGGGTCAGCACCGCCGCGATGCCGAACGCCGCGACGATCGCATAGCGCCGCGCGCTGACCAGCTGCTTGCGCGTCACGATCCCGGCGCGTTCCAGCAGCATCAGCACCACCGGCAGCAGAAATGCCAGGCCGAACGCGAACAGGAACTGCATCACGAAATCAAGGTAGCTGCCGACGCGCGGCAGCGCCTCCTGCTGCACGCCGCCCAGGTCGCCCTGATAGCTCAGCAGGAAATGCAGCGCGATCGGGATCGCCATGTAATAGGCCAGCGCCGCGCCGCACGCGAACAACACCGGCGTGGCGATCAGGAACGGCAGCAGCGCGCGTTTCTCGTTACGATAGAGGCCCGGCGCGACGAACTGCCACAGCTGGTTGGCGACCACCGGGAACGACAGCATCATCGCCGCGAAGAACGCGACCTTCACCTGGACGAAGAACGCCTCGAAAATCTCGGTGAAGATCACCTTGCTCTGGCCGGCGTGGACCAGCGGCTGGACCAGGAACGCGAAGATCGGCTGCGCGAAATAGAAGCTGACGCCGAAGCACAGCACGATCGCGACCACGCAATAGAGCAGCCGCCGGCGCAGCTCGATCAGATGTTCGAGCAGCGGGGCCTGGGTATCGTCGATATCCTTCACGATGCCGCCCGTCCCGGTTCGCCCAGCGGCAGTTCGGGGGCCAGCGGCGTGGCGGTGTCGCTCATGTCGGGCATCGGCGTCAGTTGGGGTTCCGGTTCGGATGCTGGCTCCAGCGCCACCGGGGTAGCGACGGCGGCAGGTGCATCACCATCGATGGCGGCATCAGCGACGGGCGCGGCGGGCGCCGGCAAAGCCGCCGGTTCGGCCTGGGCGGGATCGAGCGGATGCTCACGCATGATCCGCGCATTCTCCTCCGCCCATTTCTTTTCCATCTCGGCCAGTTCGGCCTCGCGCACCATCGCGTCGAAGCCGGAGCGGAACTGGCGGGCGACGCCGCGCGCCTTGCCGACCCAATAGCCGGCGACGCGCATCGCCTTCGGCAGCTCCTTGGGACCGATGACGAGCAGCGCGACGACCGCGACGAGCAGGAATTCGGAAGGCGCGATGTCGAACATTCAATAGTCCACGGCGCGCAACCCGATGGGCGGCGCGTCAGCCCTGGAGGGAAGGATCAGCGGTCCTCGCGGGCGCGCTCGGCTTCGGGCTGGTAGGCCGGTTCGGCGGCCGGGCGCTGCGCCTCGATCCGGGTCGGGACGGGATCATCCTCCTCCGCCATGCCCTTCTTGAAGCTCTTGATGCCCTTGGCGACGTCGCCCATCATGTTCGAGAACCGGCCGCCGCCCAGCACGAGAATCGCAATCACGCCGAACACCAGCCAGTGCATCAGGCTGAAACCACCCATCAGACTTCTCCTTGGTTGGTGCCTATCTAGTCGTGATCGTCGTCCTTTTCCACGGCATTCTCCATCGCCAGGTCGATTGGGTCGAGCAATCCGGCCGCGCGCAGATCGTCCAACCCCGGCAGATCCTTGCGGCTGGCCAGCCCGAAATGGCTGAGGAACGCCGATGTGGTGGCATAGGTCAGCGGCCGGCCCGGCACCTCGCGGCGGCCGGCGGGCCGCACCCAGCCCGCCTCCATCAGCACGTCGAGCGTGCCCTTCGATATCTGCACGCCGCGAATCGCCTCGATCTCGGCGCGGCTGACCGGCTCGTGATAGGCGATGATCGCCAGCGTCTCGATCCCCGCGCGGCTCAGCTTGCGGCTCTCCTCGCGGTCGCGTCGCAGCAGGTGGGCGAGGTCGGCGGCGGTCTGGAAATGCCAGCGCCCGCCGCGCTCGACCAGCTCGATCCCGCGCCCGGCATAGAAAGTGGCAAGGTCCGCCAGCGCCCCCGGCACGTCGGCGTCGGGGCCAAGGTGCAGGCGGATGTCGGCCACCGTCATCGGCGCCTCCGCCGCGAACAGCACCGCCTCCACCGCGCGGGCCAGGTCGTCGGCCGGATCGGGAGGGAGCGTCATGCCGGCGCCCGCAGATAAAGCGGCGCGAACGGCGATTTCTGGCGCAGCTCCACCCGCCCCTGCTTGGCCAGTTCCAGCGCCGCGACGAAGCTGGAGGCGAGCGCCGACTTGCGATAGCCGCCGGTCGCCTCGCCGGGCAGGAAGCTCTCGATCGTCGCCCAGTCGACCGTCACGCCGATCAGCTCGGACACGCGCGTGATCGCCTCATCGAGCGTCATCACGTCGCGCATCGCGACGACGTGCATCACCGGCCGAGTCCGTGCGCTGATCCGGCCATAGGCGGCGATCAGGTCGAAAATCTCCGCCTCCCACCGCGCCTTGCGCACCGTCCGCAACCCTTCGGGCGCCCCGCGCGGGAACACGTCGCGCCCCAGCCGGTCGCGCGCCAGCAGGCGTCCACCCGCCTCGCGCATCGCGTTCAGCCGCTCGAGCCGGAGCTGGAGGCGGAGCGCCAGTTCCTCGGGGCTCGGCGTCTCTTCGGGATCGCGCGGCAGCAGCAGCGCCGATTTGAGATAGGCCAGCCACGCCGCCATCACCAGATAGTCGGCCGCCACCTCCAGCTTCAGCGCACGCGCGGCGTTGATGAAGGTCAGATATTGCTCGACCAGTTGCAGGATCGAGATCGCCTTCAGGTCGACCTTCTGGTTGCGGGCGAGCGCGAGCAGCAGGTCGAGCGGCCCTTCCCACCCGTCCAGGTCCAGCGTCAGCGTCTCGGGCTCGTTCATCGCACCACTAAAGCAGGTCAGGCGAGCGCCAGCAATTCGTCCCGCTTGGCGATCAGCTCGCCGAAATCGCCCTCGGCCGGCGCCACGCTGGCCATAGCACGGTCGAGCCGCGCCCGGCTGGCGGTGGAGATATCGTCGATTCGGTCGACGATCTCGGCCATCTCCTCCATCCGGCCCCAGCAATCGAGCACGATGTCGCACCCGGCGGACAGCGCCGCCGCCGCCTTTTCCCCGGCGGTGCCCGACAGCGCCTTCATGTCGATGTCGTCGGTGAACAACAGCCCGTCGAAACCGATCCGGCCGCGGATCACGTCGCGGATGACGGTGGGCGAGAGCGTCGCCGGCCGCTCGGCATCCCACGCCTTGAACACGACATGGCAGGTCATCCCCATCGGTGCCGATGCCAGCGTGCGGAACGGGCGGATATCCTCCTCCAGCGCGGCGTCGTCGGCGGTCACCACCGGCAGCTCGTGATGGCTGTCGACCACCGCGCGACCGTGCCCGGGCATGTGCTTGACCACGCCGACCACCCCGGCGCGCGCCAGTCCCTCCAGCGTCGCGCGGCCCAGCGCCGCGACCTGCATCGCATCGCCGCCAAAGGCGCGGTCGCCGATCGCCACCGTGGTCTCGGGGAAACGCCGGTCCAGCAACGGGGTGCAATCGACGGTGATGCCAACCTCCGCCAGCATCAGCCCCAGCGCGTGGGCGCTGCTGCGCGCCGCCTCGATCGCCGACATCGGCGCCAGATCATACAGCGCGTCGAACGCGGCGGCGGGGGGAAATTCGGGCCATTCGGGCGGCCCCATCCGGGCGACTCGGCCGCCCTCCTGATCGATCAGGATCGCCAGATCGTCGCGCCCGGCCAGCGCGCGCAGATCGTCGGTCAGCGCGCGCACCTGCGCACGATCGGCGATGTTGCGCTTGAACAGGATGTAACCGGCCGGATCGGCGGCGGCGAAGAACGCGCGCTCCTCCGGGGTGATCGACAGGCCGGACAGGCCGAAAACGACGGGCTTCATGGCGACGCTCTAGCAACTTCGCGCGGGCGCCGGAACGGGTGTCGCTTCAAAAGCATGTGCGTCGATCATTCGGCACCCTATGCTCCGGCGCCATGACCCGCCCCTCCATCCTGATGACCGCGCCGTTGGCGCCCCCCTTCATCGCCGCGCTCGAGCAGCGCTTCGCCGTTCACCGGCTGTGGGAACAGGACGATCCGGACGCGTTCCTCGCCACCGTCGGCGCGACGATCCGCAGCGCGACCACCAGCACGTTGTTCGGCCGGTTCGACGCGGCGATCCTCGATCGCCTGCCGAACCTGGAGATCGTGGCCAGCTTCGGCGTCGGCTATGACAATATCGACGTCGCGGCGGCGGTGGCGCATGGCGTGGTCGCCACCAACACCCCCGGCGTGCTCGACGATGAAGTCGCCGACCTCGCCGTCGGCCTGCTGCTGGCGACGCTGCGCCGCATCCCCCAGGCCGATCGGTTCCTGCGCGCCGGGGCGTGGGCGAACGGCAATTTCCCGCTGTCGCCGACGCTGCGCGGGCGTCGCGTCGGCATCCTCGGCCTTGGCAACATCGGCAAGGCGGTGGCGCGCCGGCTGGAGGGGTTCGGCGTGGCGATCGCCTATCATGGCCGCTCGCCGCAGCCCGACTTGCCCTATGACTATCACCCTTCGCCGATCGGGTTGGCGAAGGCCGTCGACACGCTGATCGTGATCGTGCCGGGCGGCGACGGCACCCGCCACCTGGTCGACGCGTCGGTGCTCGCCGCGCTGGGCGCCGACGGCGTGCTGATCAACGTGTCACGCGGCAGCGTCGTCGACGAAACGGCGCTGATCGGGGCGCTGGAATCGCGCACCATCCTGGCGGCGGGGCTGGATGTCTATGAACATGAGCCGGCGGTGCCCGACGCGCTGATCGCGCTGCCCAACACCGTGCTGCTGCCCCACATCGGCTCGGCATCGGAACACACCCGCCACGCGATGGGGCAACTGGTGATCGACAACATCGTCGCGTGGTTCGAGACCGGACGTCCGTTGACTCCGATTCCCGAAACCCGGCACCTGCTCAGTTCGGAACGTAGCAGGCCTCTCCCGCGACCTTGAGCTTGCCGCACAGACCGTTGGCCGCGCCCGCGCTGCCGGCATTGACGCGCAGGCGGAACACGGTGCGCCCGTTGACCTCCGCCCTCTCGACCGACTTGCCGAGCGGGGCGAGGTAAGTGAACCGCTTCGACAGCGTCGTCCAAGCACCGTTCGCCGCGCTCTCGCTGGGGAAGGACCCGAGCTGAACCAACGCGCTGCCGCCGCCCGCGCCCGCCGTCGGGATCGCGGCGACGGTCGGCGTCTTGGCGGTCAGCGCCCCGCCCGACGGCGGCACCGCGGCAACCACCTTCTCGGTGCCCTTGCTCGCTGGCGCGGTGACGGCGGCGGTCTTGCCCGCGACCGGGACTTCCGACACCGCCCTGGTATCGATCGATCCGTTGGCCGACGTTCCCTGCGACGTGGCGAACACGGTGTCGCCCTCGCCCTCCGCCTTCATCCCGCCGGGCTCGTCGGGCTTGACCTTGTAGTCGCCTTCCTGCGCGGCGATCAGTTCGCCGGTGCCGCCACCGCCCTGATGGCTGCGCCACCAGTTATAGCCGTAGATCGCCGCCGCGATGACCAGCAGGCCCAGCACCACCATCGCGATCATGCGCGACGCGGTCGGCCCCTCCCGGTAATCATCCTCGGCCGATTCGAGCCACGGCAGCCGATCCTCGTCGTGATAGCCTTCCGCGTCGGCGTCCACGGTGGTGTTCATCCGCCCATCTCCTCGACCGCCTCGACCCCCATGATGGCGAGACCGTTGCGGATGATCTGCCCGATCGCATCGGCCAAGGAAAGCCGTGCCGCGGTGAGCGCGACATCGTCGGGCAACAGGAACCGGCGCGCCGGATCGTCGTTGCCCATGTTCCACAGCGCGTGAAATTCCGCCGCCAAGTCATAGAGATAAAACGCGATCCGGTGCGGCTCGCGCGCCAGTGCGGCGGCTTCGGCGATGCGCGGGAACTGCGCGGCGAGCTTCACCAGCCCCAGTTCGGCCGTATCAAGACGGGACAAGTCGGCGGCGGGTAGCGCCAATCCCGCCTCCGCTGCCCGACGATGGAGCGAATGCACACGAGCGTGGGCGTATTGGACATAGAACACCGGATTGTCCTTCGACGCTTCCACCACCTTGGCGAAGTCGAAATCCATCTGGGCATCGGCCTTGCGCGTCAGCATGGTGAAGCGCACGACGTCCTTGCCCACTTCACGCACCACATCAGCGAGCGTGACGAAGTTCCCGGCCCGCTTCGACATTTTGACCGGCTCGCCGCCGCGCAGCAGCCGCACCATCTGCACCAGCTTGACGTCGAACCG
>Ga0182736_1000518_pt1 | contig 57018 bp, 52 predicted proteins | sample eDN5th30CKraftBY_FD_128882 | JGI IMG/M metagenome (GOLD analysis project Ga0182736, IMG submission 128882) | Enriched backyard soil microbial communities from Emeryville, California, USA - eDNA 5th pass 30_C Kraft BY (version 2) (version 2) | ecosystem: Environmental > Terrestrial > Soil >... | reverse complement strand
CGCATCACTACTGACGTTATAGCTATCTTCTCCACTCTGGTTGCCTCTGGGGTCTCCACCTCCCTCGTCGATCGCCGCCCCGCGGATAAGGGGGGGGGGGGGGGGGGGGGGGGGGGGGGGGGGGGGGGGGGGGGGGGGGATGGCGCTCCAGCGCTCAAAGCTAGAGGGGTCGGGTGGCGACTGATCATGAATATGAGTGGTGGCGCTAGCCGCCCGCCCGAAGACCACGGCTGCTGATGAAGGTCTGACCTGGCGGTTCGAACCTTCATAACCGTCACAAATTGGGCAAAACGGATGGCCTCAGGGGGACGCTCCATCGAGGGGCTTCGATGGGCTGGCAGCTTCCCACCAGGCCCGCTCTTAGTAAAATAATTGCGTACTGCTCCGCTTGGGCAGTCAGTCATCTTGCGGCTTCTTCTCCTGAAATCTTAAACAAAACCAAGGTAATTATGGCGCCGGGAATGTTGCAGCCCGGCTTGTCCGGCATTCGGGACCTGCACGCGCCTCCGCACAACAAAATGGCGCTTCGGGGTAGTTAACCTGCGCCACGCAGTCGCCATGCCTACCAGCTTTCTGGATTGCGCGGACCATCATTTGTTAGCCAAAGCTCGTTTCCGTTCACGACTGTCGCCCAGTTGTGAGAGGAGACAACCGAGGCTCCACAGGAGCCTTACGAAAAGCCCTCCGTCGTCGCATCACTAGTGGGTTCCTCGTCGGTTCGTCGCCAGAATGCGACGCCCGACTAGTGCTGACACTGTCCCTGCCTTCGTCCCGGCACTGACCGTTTCACTACGGGCCCATCTATCGCGTAATAAAGGAACAAACGACGCTCCCTTGTATTATTCCTCGCGGGCAGCGTCTAGAGAAAGGGCCAGCCGCGCATTCTGATGTCGACTGGTGGACAGAGGGCCGGTGCATCGTCCAGATGCTTCGCGAATTGCCGCTAACGAGCCCAGGAATGGGTTGGGGGGGAACCGACCAAAAGGAACGCGCGATGAAGGCATTGGCTTGGCATGGCAAAGGCGATATCCGCTACGAAAGCGTTCCCGACCCTCAGATTCAGCAGCCAACCGACGCTATCATCAAGGTCACAGTCTGCGCTATCTGCGGTTCCGACCTGCATATCTATGACGGGGTCATACCCGGAATGGAATCCGGTGACGTCATCGGCCACGAGACCATGGGCGAGGTGGTCGAAACCGGTTCCGAGGTGACCAACCTTAAGGTTGGGGACCGTGTCGTTGTGCCCTTCACGATCTCATGCGGCGAATGTTTCTTCTGCCAGCGGGGACTTTTCTCGGGTTGCGAGCGCACGAATCCTGACCGCGCCAAAGCCGAGAAATTATGGGGCCACTCACCCGGCGGGCTGTTCGGGTATTCGCATCTGCTCGGAGGCTATGCCGGCGGGCAGGCGGAATATCTGCGCGTGCCCCATGCCAACGTCGGGCCGATCAAAGTTCCCGATCATTTGACGGACGAGCAGGTGCTGTTTCTTTCGGACATTTTCCCGACGGGATACATGGCTGCCGAGTTCTGCAACATACACCAGGGCGATCTGGTGGCGATCTGGGGATGCGGTCCTGTCGGCCAGTTTGCGATCCGTAGTGCGTTTCTCCTGGGTGCGGAGCGGGTGGTGGCTATCGACACCGTGCCGGAGCGGCTTGCGCTGGCGCAGCAAGCGGGGGCTGAAACCATCGATTTCATGAAAGAGGACGTATACGAACGCATCCAGGAACTGACGAAGGGCCGTGGCGCGGATTCGTGTATCGATGCGGTCGGGACAGAACCGGAAACACGCGCGAGCTTCGACTCGATCCTGGATCGGGTGAAGGTCGCCACTTTCATGGGGACGGACCGGCCCCATGTCTTGCGGCAGGCGATCCATTGTTGCCGGAATTTCGGAACGATCTCAATCGTTGGCGTGTATGGCGGTTTTCTCGACAAGATCCCGATGGGATCTGCGATCAACCGGGGGCTGACCTTCCGCATGGGGCAGACACCGGTGCAGCGTTATCTGCCTGCCTTGCTGAAGCGCATAGAAAATGGCGAAATCGACCCATCCTTCGTCATCACGCATCGCGCCAGTCTTGAGGGCGGGCCCGATCTCTACAAGACCTTTCGCGACAAGAAGGATGGTTGCGTCAAGGTCGTGTTAAAGCCCTGACGCCGGCATCGCTGCTCAAACTTTCGGTGCATTGGCATGGCGAGCGGACTTCAGGAGCCTTTAACCGGACGCACGGTTCATGTTTGCGTCGATATGCAGCGAATATTCGCTTCCGAAGGCGTCTGGGCTGCGCCCTGGATGGACCGTGTGCTGCCCGTGGTGACGAAGCTTGCAGAGCGTCATCCGGATCGGACAGTCTTTACACGATTCATCACGCCGTTCCGGCCGGATGAAATGCCGGGCATGTGGCGGAAGTATTATTCCAAATGGAAAGAGGCAACCCGCCAGCGCCTCGACCCGGCGATGCTGGAGCTGATGCCCGGCCTGAAAGCGCTGGCACCTCCGGCTGTCGTTATCGACAAGATGCGTTATTCCGCCTTCGCGGGCACCGGGTTGGTGGACCATTTGCGGGAGCGTGGTGCAGACGGTCTGATCGTTACCGGATCCGAAACGGATGTATGTGTGCTTTCAACAGTGCTGGACGCGGTCGATCTCGGTCTTCGCACCGTTGTCGTTCAGGATGGCATCTGTAGCTCATCTGATGAAGGTCATGATGCCCTTCTTACCGTTTATCGCCGCCGCTACGCCCTTCAGATCGAGACTGCCTTGGCCGAAGAGATTCTGCGGGCGTGGTGAGGAACATCCCGGGTGAGGTGCTGACTTCGCCGCCGGCGGCGCGACGACATGACGCCATTGCGCATTGGGAACACTCGCGCCGGCCAGGGTTTTTCGTTCCGACTTCCTCCGGTGGATGTGGAATGACGAAGACTACCTTTCGCCCGTATGAAGGGCCCGCAGGCGGCTGGGGCTCGGCGCGATCCGTGCTGCGGCATGTCGGCCACCACGGCGCCGCGCGCGTCGTCCCGCCGCTGCGCAAGCAGAACAAGCCCGGCGGCTTCATGTGCGTGAGCTGCTCCTGGGCCAAGCCGGCCGAACCCCATCCGGCGGAATTCTGCGAAAACGGCGCCAAGGCCACCGCATGGGAACTGTCGAACCGAACCATCGACCGTGAATTCTTCGCCACCCACAATGTGACCGAGCTTGCCACGTGGCGCGACCACGACCTTGAAGCAGCCGGGCGCCTCGCCGAGCCGCTGCGCTATGACGCCGCCAGCGATCGCTACATTCCGGTCTCCTGGGACGACGCCTTCCGCGACATCGGCCAGCGGCTACGGGCCATCGCGCCGCGCGATGCGGTGTTCTATGCATCCGGCCGGGCCTCGCTGGAAACGTCCTATCTCTATGCCTTGTTCGCGCGGCTGTTCGGCAGCAACAACCTGCCGGACAGTTCCAACATGTGCCACGAGACCACGTCGGTGGCGCTGCCCAAAAGCATCGGCGTGCCGGTCGGCACCGTCCTGCTGGAGGATTTCGCGAAAACCGACTGCATGTTCTTCTTCGGGCAGAATGTGGGGGTGAACAGCCCGCGCATGCTGCATCAGTTGCAGGAGGCCAGCCGGCGCGGCGTCCCGATCGTCACCTTCAATCCCCTGCGTGAGCGCGGTCTCGAACGCTTCACTAATCCGCAGAGCCCCCGCGAGATGCTCCTCCGCGAGGAGACGCGGATCAGTTCCAGCTACCATCAGGTCCAGGCCGGAGGTGATATCGCCGCGCTGATGGGGATCTGCAAGATCGTGATTGAGCGTGACGACGAGGCTCGGGCGAAAGGCGCGGCGCGGATTCTGGATGTGGACTTCATCCGCGAGCATACCCATGGCTTCGAGGAGTTTGCCGCCGCGGTGCGCGCCGCACGATGGGACGAGATTGAGGCTGCTTCCGGCCTCGCCCGTGCCGCCCTCGAAAGCGCCGCGGAGGCTTATGTCCGCGCCGATGCGGTGATGGCGATGTATGGCATGGGGCTGACCCAGCACCGCAAAGGCGTCGAGACCGTGCGGATGGTGGTGAACCTGCTGCTCCTGCGTGGCAATATCGGCCGACCCGGCGCGGGCATCTGTCCGGTGCGCGGGCATTCCAATGTGCAGGGCCAGCGCACTGTCGGTATCGCCGAAAAGCCTGAACTAGTGCCGCTGGACCGTCTGGCCGAGCAATACGGCTTCTCGCCGCCGCGTTGGGAAGGCATGTCTACGGTGGATGTCTGCGAGGGCATCATCGGCGGCCGGGTTCGGGCCTTTATCGGGCTGGGCGGAAATTTCCTTCGCGCCGCGCCGGAGACCGAAAAGCTTGAGCGCGGCTGGCGCAAGCTCGCGCTCTCCGTCCAGGTCGCGACAAAGCTCAACCGCAGCCATGTGGTGCCGGCGGAGACGACCTATCTGCTGCCCTGCCTGGGCCGGATCGAGATCGACGCGCAGGCAGGCAAGCCGCAGATCGTCACGGTGGAGGATTCCACCGCCTGCATTCACGCCTCGCGCGGGCAGGCGCGGCCCGCGAGCCCGCATCTGCTGTCCGAACTGAAGATCGTTGCTGAGCTGGCCAAGGCGACAGTCGATCCGAATCCCCACATCGACTGGGACGCCTTCGCGGCCGACTACGGACGGGTGCGGGACGCCATCGAGACCACCTACCCGGACCAGTTCAAGGACTTCAACAGGCGGATGGACACGCCGGGGGGCTTTCCCCGCCCCGTCGCCGCCCGCGAGCGGCGCTGGGAGACTGACACCGGCAAGGCGAATTTTGCCGTGCCGACGGGACTGACCAGCCACGGGCTTGAGTTGTCGAACGGACTGCTCCGACTCGTGACGGTGCGTAGTAACGATCAGTTCAACACGACGATATACGGCTACAGAGATCGCTTCCGCGGCATCGAGGGCACCCGCAAGGTCGTCCTCATCAGCCGAGCCGATATGGGAAGGCTGAATCTGACGGAAGGCGATGCGGTGACGCTGGTCTCCGAGGCCGGAGATCAGGAACGGCGCGAAGTGACGGGCCTGCGCGTCACCCCGTACGATATCCCCGAGGGCTGCATCGCCGGCTATTATCCCGAGTGCAATCCGCTGATCCCCGTCTGGCATCATGCGGAAGAGAGCAAGGTGCCGGCGGCGAAATCCGTCCCCGTGCGTATCCGCAAGGATGCTGGTCCCTGGTCACCGGAAACGTGAAGGGAATCACCGCTACGAGGACCTGCCGGATCAGATGATCGGCTTGCCGCCCGTGACGGCGATCGTGGCACCCGAGACATAGCTCGACAGCGGATCGGCGAGCATGACATAGGCGGTCGCGAGTTCGGCGGGCTGGCCGGGGCGCTCCATCGGAACCTGCTTGCCGAAATTCTTGACCGCGTCCTCAGGCAGCGTCGAGGGGATCAGGGGCGTCCAGATCGGCCCTGGAGCGACAGCATTCGCACGAATTCCCTTCTTGGCCAGCAACTGCGCCAGGCCAGCGGTGAAATTCTGGATCGCGCCCTTTGTCGTGGCATAGGCGAGCAAAGTCGGATTAGGCGTATCCGAATTGATGGATGCCGTGTTGATGATCGAACTGCCGGGTTTCATGTGCGGAACCGCGGCCCTGGTCAGGTAGAACATCGCGTGGATATTGACGCGGAAGGTGAGATCCCACTCTTCATCGGAGATGTCTTCGATATCCTTGAAACTGGCTTGATGTGCAGCGTTGTTCACCAGAATATCGACGCCTCCCAGCTTCGACATAGCGGTCTCGACGATGGTGCGGCAGTGCTCAGAACTTTGAATGTCGCCCGGAACAAGAATGGCGGTTCTGTCCTCCGCCTCTATGAGCCGACGCGTTTCATTGGCATCATCATGTTCGTCGAGATAGGAAATCAGGACGTCGGCTCCTTCCCGCGCAAAGGCGATGGCCACAGCCCGGCCAATCCCGCTGTCTCCGCCGGTGATGACGGCGCGCTTACCCTTTAACCGCCCCGACCCTTTGTAGGACGCCTCGCCGTGGTCAGGCACGGGCGTCATTCGGGACGTGACGCCCGGCATCGGCTGCTTTTGGTCCTTAAATGGGGGCTTTGGATAAGTCATGATGCGCCTCGGAGGAGAGTCCGGTATCCAGCGGATAAGCGCGGCGCTTCGCGCCAGTTCCATCAACCGTCCATGCGTGGGGAACCTTGCGCGGGGATGGGCATTCCGTCTGTCGAGAACAGTGGTTCGAATCTACCTTTAGGACCGGGCGATGTCCGAACGCCAGAGCGATAGTCCGCGACTCGCGGCAAGAGCTGATGCTGATAGCGATGCCCGGGATCCGCGCCCGAAGCGAGGAATGCTGAACAGATACGGCTTTTTCTGGATCACCGGAGGCTTCTTTATTGTCACTTTAGCTGGTCATTGGATCTTTGGCTGGTTTGCTTTCGCATCCGATCAAGCAGCTCACGGTCTTGCTCCGGAAATGGGAGACTTCGCTATTCAGATGGCTCGCGACACTTTGGAAAACTGGCAGTCGGAATTTTTGCAACTCGTCTGGCAAGTAGGCGGCCTGGCCATTCTACTCCATGTCGGATCGCCTCAGTCCAAGGAAGGCGACGACCGCATGGAGGCGAAACTGGATGCCGTGTTACGCGCGGTAGATAGGGATGCCGATCGTCTGATCGACGAGATTGACGAGGATTACCTCGGGCGGCACACCGATCACCGATATGTCAGGCAGCATCAGTCCGCACGAAAACTATAGAATTCCCTCAAGGAACCATCATCAGATTCCAAGAGCCAAGAGATCGAAAGGACGATGCCAATCCGGCATCCGGAAACACGACCAAGTCATGCAGCGCAGGAGCTCATACCGCTCGACTGACCAGTCTAGCGTTGGTTTGGAACATTTGTCCGGCACCACGAGCTAGCCAGCATGGAGGGCGGTGAAATGGCTGAATCGAAGATCCGTAAACAATTTCGAGTTCTGTCCGAGCATACCGCGGAACTCGCCGGCTCGCCGACCGCCTTCGCCGTTTCGCTAGGGGTTTTTATCGTATGGGTGGCAACGGGTCACCATTTCGAATGGTCCGACACACATCACAGAGTGATCGACATGATCATCTCGCTCACACCATTCTGGATGGTGTTCGTCCTCCAGGCCACGCAAAATCGAGACAGCGACATTGTCGAAGCCAAACTCGATGAGCTTCTGAAGGCCGTCAAGGGCGCGAGGGAAGAGCTGATCGGCATTCAGCGGCATCCGGAAACCGAGGTAGATGGAATCAGATAGCCGCTCCGCCCGCCTTCGTCCCCCCGCGCCACGATCTGGAGGGGCTCCACCCGGCAGAGAGTGTGAAAGCCAAAGCCACCCTTAAGCCGCCGCAAGTTTCGCGGGGCAAGAGGCGCTTCGGCCTGGCGGTGGGTCGGGCGGATCATCCAGCTTCGTCAGGGCCCTCAAAATATCCCAGACACGAGCCTGCACTCCCCGGAATTGGCGAAGAGCCGGGGCCGACTCTACCGCGGAGGCATCTGACGCCCACTCTGCGAGGATTGCCCGCTTCTGGGCCTTGGAAAGGCGCCGATCCGCCAGGACCTCTTCCGGGTGTTGATAGACAGGGCCAATGGTCGGAAATGGCGCTTGAGAGCCGCTAAAACCACCATTCAGCTGTGTCATAGCTGTCCTCCATGCTCCTTTCTGTTTTCGGACGATCAGCAATTTAGGAAGGACCGCACGGGTTTCAAGGGGGTTTAGCACACACCTCTCGGGCAGCCGGCACGACCCCAAGCCGGGGAGGCCCTACGCCCTACTCCGGCTCCGCCCGGATTGCCGCCAAGGCACCCGGACCCAGCGCAGCCTCCAGCACCGCATCGACCTGCGGGAGATACGACTCCCACATCGGCCGGCCCTCGAAGGACGTGTCCTCCGCCAGCCCGTTCATCCGGCAAAGCGCTCGCGCCGCTCGCTCACGGGCGGTCTGAATGCTGTTTGTCATGCCGCCAGAATGGCACGGTTCAAAGAAAAGCGGAACTGGCGGGCCTGCGTCACGTTGGGGCTGGACCGCTGGAGGTTGGTCATGAACTCTGGATCACGCGCAACCGAACATCCAAAGACTGAAGACGACACACAGCGCGAGGAACTTGGCCCGCAGGGCGTGCCTGGCGCTACGGACCGGGGGAAGATGACCCCAGAGCAAAAGAAGAGAATCCCGAAGAATATCGATCCCGGCCACACTGCATAGGGATACGCGACATGTGGAACCAAAAACCTCGGGAAGACCGTCCCGACGATGACACTCAGCACCCGGAGAAGCGTCCGGGGCAAGCAGCGCAGGACCCATCCATCCCTGATCCCCACCCGCGCGAACGGACCGACAAGGATAACGAAACATCCTGAATGTTGGTCGCCCCAGCCGTCCGGGCAGGAACCTCACTGGGGATGAAGACTTGGTGAGCATCTGACAGGGAGATGTTCTGATGAAAATCCTAACCTTCGTTACGCTGGCGATCGGTCTGGCGTGTCTGCCGGCCGCGGCGCAATCGGTGTCGGAGCGAGCTGCCAGCGCCGTGGGAATGACGCCTTCAAACGAGTCATTCGTTCAGACGGTGGCGATCAGCGACATGTTCGAAATTGAATCCAGCAAGATCGCTCAGCAGAGTTCCAATGCCGAAATCAAGAAATTTGCCGAGCACATGATCGCCGGCCATTCGAAGACTTCGGCAGAACTTAAGTCGCTGGCATCAAAGAAGCGGCTTGAGGTTCCGACTTCCATGGATCGATCGCACCAAAGTATGGTGGATGACCTGAAGGACGAAAAGGGATCGGATCTCGATACCAAATATGTGGATATGCAGGTCACCGCACATAAAGACGCGATATCGCTGTTCGAGCGATATGCCTCTGGCGGTGAGGATTCTGACCTTAAAGCCTGGGCTGCCAAAACGTTGCCCGACCTGAAATCCCATCTGGCAATGGTTGAAAAGCTTCAGAAGTAAGCGCATTGCGACCGTGCGCCGAAGCACGAAAAGCCCCGCCACCCGTGAGGCGGGGCAAGTCCGCATCTAGCTTTCCGGGGTGGCTCGGTCCGACCTCTGCCATGCATGCCCGAGCATGGCCGCTCAGAATTCATTGGGTGGACCCTTCCCCTCTCCTCCCCATGCGTGGGGGACGGAAGCCCGTTGACCACGGTCTCCGATGCCCGAGCTGTGCCTTGGCTTTCCCAGACTGGATGTCGTCCGCAGGTCGTGGCAGGCGGCCATTCGGCACATATGGCGGCGGCCGAGTCTGGCAGCGCGGACAATATCCAAGCCGCAACCCGCTAACTCGCTCTAGTCCTTCTTCATGAGGGCGGGCTTCGTCTGGAGTGAGCGGCATCGGTCTTCCCCCAGCCGTCCATTCCAAAACGAAAATACCCCGCCACCCTTGAGGGCAGCGGGGCTGATCACGTCGGTTTCGGTAGGATGGTTAGAAACCGCCGAATTTGTAGTTGACGCCGAGCCGGGCAATCACGCCCTGGCTTTTCACGGCCGTCTGCACGTTGCTGGTCGTAAACACTGCCGCGCCATTGTTACCCAGAGAAGTGAATGTACCAGCCGCCGTCGAGGTGCCCATGTCGAAGTAAAGACCCTCAGCTTTCACCGCCCAGTCCCTGGCAAAGCCGTATTCGAAACCTGCACTGAGAGCCCAGCCGGTCCGCGTGCTGGAGGTGCCGAAATCCGCCCTCGCAGCAGGAATAAATACGTTGAACCGATCAAAGGCATATGCGGCTGACGTGATGTGCCGGCCATAAGCCAGACCGCCAGTGCCGTAGACAAGCAGGTTATCCAGCACCGCATAGCCGAGCCGGCCGCGGACCGTGCCGAAATAATCGTAGCGCTGCGAGGTCACGACCGAGCCGGTGATAGTGCCGCCCGGGACCGGCTGGGCAACACCCACGGAACGGGACTCGCCACCCGCCCATTGGATATCGGTTTCGAGACCTACGACGATAGCTCCGAACTGAACGTTATAGCCCGCCTGAAGGCCGCCGACGAATGCCTGGTCCCGCGGGATCGCGCGGTTGTTCAGAGCTGTGTTCTGAGCCGCGAGATAGCCTGCCGCGCCGACAAGGCCGAGATTGGCAGAGGCCGGCGTCGCAACCGCGTCGCCGCCGCGTGCGTCCAGATAGCCTGCGTTGGCGCCGAGATAGAAGCCGGTCCAGTTGTAGGCCGTGGTGGCCGGAGAAAAACGATTTGCGCGGACCAGATCAGCGGCCGTCGCGCTGGTTGTCATCATGGCGATCGCTGCAATTCTCAGAACTGTCTGCTTAATCATCGTCTCGCCCCCCCCAAAAAAATTGGATTGGGACAATTTATCCTACCATCATAATCCGTGATATTTGGACGGCATGTGTGGCATAAGAGACACTATAGCCTCGCAGGACGGACCGAAAGCCAAAGCTCACGCACCGCCTGGAAATCGCTTCCTTGGCCATTCCGGAAAGCGAAAAGGCCCCGTCACCCTCTAAGGCGCGGGGCAGTCTGGGAACTTTGCCAAAAATCCGGCGCCATCACGCTTGTTACGTGTGCCTATTTCGATCCGGCAAGCCGTTGCTGGAAAGATCATCGTCCCTCACATTCTCGCGCATCGTGCCCCACTAGGCTTCTTCCTCAGCAACTCCTTCAGCAGCCGTGTTGACGGCTTCTTCAGCCAGCTCCGTCAAAGCCTCATCAGTTGCCTTTTCCTCATCAAGGGTTTCCTGCAACAAGCCCGCCACTTCGTCGAGGCCGAGCTGCTCGGCCCAGGCTATGAGTGTACCATAACGGGATATCTCGTAGTGTTCGACGGCCTGAGCCCCCGCCAGCAGACCGGCATCAAGCGCCGGTGAACCCTTATAATCTTCCATGATCTCGGCACCTTCCTCGGTGATGCCGATAATGGCCGCGCACGTTTTCCCTTGCGGCTTTTTATCGATAGCGGCGAAAACCTGTTCGAGCCGTTCGATCTGGCCCTCGGTTTCGGTCCGATGTTTTTCAAAGGCCGCTTTCAACTCCTCGCTTTGAGCCGCTTTGGCCATTTTAGGGAGTGTCGTGAGGATTTTCTTCTCAGCGAAGTAGATGTCTTTCAGGGTGTCGTAGAATAGCGTTTCGAGTGTCTTTGTCACTTTAGCCATCGGGAGATCTCCTGCTAAACGACAGGTAACACGTTTGTGGCGGAACCGTTCCTCTCGCCGCAAGAATGTGGCAATCCAGAGCCGGACAGGAAAGGAAGCACTTCCCCGCCTTCCTCAAGGCGTTTCCGTCGGCCCCTAGGGCAACGGTCCCAACACCCCATCAAACTCGCTGCCCCCAGGCCCGCGCACACCTATGAAAGAGCGGAAGACCAGCGATTAGTCGAGCTCGATCATGGATTTATGCCTGAGCTCAAGTAGCTTATTGACACGGTCAATCAGCGATTCTGCTGGATACACCGCCCCACCATAGCCGGCGAGCGGCGCGATCGAGGGCAAGACCGCTTCCGAGCAAAGATTTTTAAGGGCGCCGCCTCCCTGTTGTGCTCCTTAGCCTCGTCAGCGGAGGAATGCGATGAGCAGGCACCCAAGCCGCGGCCACCTGCGACCTACAACTGCGACCGGCCACGATCAAACCTCAGCCTCCAGCGGGAAATAGAAATTCAACCATTCGCGCACGATGCCTAGAGGCGATGGAGGCCACTGTCATTCCCGGTGGTTGGCCGACCATGAGCGCCGGCACCCGTGCTTTTATTAAGATCGAGGAGGACGAGAAGGCTAAGGCCTGATTGCCCGATCGGCGTGTTCACCGCCTTCCTAAATACTCATCTGCCGGCCGCATACGGCCGCTGCCCCAGCATCCGATCGAACTTGGTGGCTCGACCGGCCCTGCGGACGTAGCGCGAGCACGTTCGCAAGCACCTCTGCTGAGAAGGTTTTCAGATCATTACTCGACCGGCCGTGCTTTGTTACAAGTCTTTTACGGTGCATTCATTCAGATATGCAAGCGTGTGCTGAATTCGCACTGCTGACGGTCCAGATGCTGACAATTCAAAACAGTATTCTTGAAATGGTGGCAAAGGGCGAGCCCCTTAATGCCACTATGGATCTGCTTTGCCGCAAAATCGAAAGCTTATTGCCCGATGTGTGCTGCTCTGTCCTGACTGTCGAGCGCAGTGGCCTCATGCACCCCTTGGCTTCCGGACGATTGCCAGACGCCTACTCCGCTTTATTGGAAGGCCTCCTGATTGGCCCTCTCGTTGGTTCTTGCGGGAGTGCAGCCTATCTCGGCGCTGCTGTCTCTGTGGAAGATATTTCCACTGACCCACGTTGGTTGAACTACAAGGATCCTGCGCTCGCCCTGGGACTTCAGGCCTGTTGGTCAAGCCCAATCTTCGACTCTGGCGAAACCGTTATTGGAACATTTGCTTTGTACTTCACCCAGAAACGGGGCCCGACGCTACAGGAACAGCAGGTCGTCCGAGCTTGTACGTCATTGTGTGCAATCGCCTTGGAGCGGCACCAGCGTGTGATGGAACGCGAACGGCGCGCCTTTGTAGATGCTCTGACTGATCTACCCAACCGAGCCAGTTTCGACGCCGCCTTAGAGCGCCTACCGCTAGGGACCGCCGGGGCCTGGGGGATCTTAGTCCTCGATCTTGATAACTTGAAGACCATCAATGATACGTTCGGCCATGCAGCTGGCGATGCGCTTCTACAAGCCGTTGCGTCTCGGATTGGCTCATGCTTGGGGCCGGACCGGGTTTTCCGACTTGGTGGTGATGAATTTGCTGTAATTCTCCAGCAACCGGAACAACTGATTGATATCGAGCGCACTGCAACGAACGTCTTGAGGCAGCTAGTTCCGGCCATAGATTGTAGGGGGCACGTTGTCATGGCCCACGGGACTATCGGTGGCGCGATCTTATCGCTCGAGGACGTCAGCGCGGAAACCGTCCATCGGTACGCAGATTTTGCGCTCTACCATGCGAAAGCGACTAACCCCGGTGGCTTTGTTCTCTATCGTGCCGGAATTGGTAGCGCCATCGAGAGACGGATCGAAGTCATCCGCGACGTCAGTTCTGCCTTGGAAGAGGATCGAATAGACGCCTTCTACCAACCGGTCTTGAACCTGGAGACTCGTTCAATTGTTGGGCTGGAAGCACTTTGTCGCCTTCATAGGCCAGATGGTGAGGTCGTCTCGGCTGCGACTTTCCATCAGGCAACATCTGACGTCAGCGTCGCCTCAAAGCTAACCCAACGTATGATGAGCATCATCGCCTCTGACGTCCGCGTCTGGCTCGACCAAGGCCTCGCCTTCCAGCATGTAGGTATCAACATTTCATCAGCCGATTTCCATAGCGGAACCCTTCATCACCGATTGAAAGAGACTTTCGGGCGGTTCAATGTACCCTTGGAGCATGTCGTTCTAGAGGTAACAGAGTCCGTCTACCTCGGCCAGCGGGATCCGGTCGTTGCCAGAGAGATCAATTCTCTCAGAGCTCATGGTCTCCGCATCGCACTAGATGATTTCGGAACAGGCTTCGCCTCACTCACACATTTGCTGACGGTTCCGGTAGACATTATCAAGATAGACAAATCATTCATTGATCGCCTCGCCGAAGGCGATCCCAGCATGGCCATCGTTGAGGGCTTGATTGACATTGCCCGCAAGTTGGATGTCGGTATTGTCGCGGAAGGCATTGAGAACGAAGTCCAAGCGACCTTACTTTCGAATATCGGATGCAAGCTGGGACAAGGATATCTGTTCTCGCCTGCGGTACCTCGCCAAGCCACGACAGGACTTCTACAATCCTTCGGCCCGCGCATGAACATGACCTCTATATCGAACCATCCCCATCTGAAAATGAGTTCCGGCGTCTGCGCTGCTGAAGCGGAAGCATCGGCCAAGCCTAACCCTACTCGCAGGATCCAACGGCCTTGATCAAACGGATACCGTGAGCATCTGCGTCGAGCTCCACACGTTGCGACCGTTCAGCCAGGCACGATAGAGGGGCACTGGTCTGCCCCCATTGGGTGGTCCGGTTTCAGTCTTAGTGCATGACAGGCTTTTCGGCTATTGCCTGGGCAGATGGAGGTGCCGATCCGCGTGGCGGCGCAGGCCAGATGATGGCCTCCGGTGCCGGTGGTCTATATCCAAGTGATGAGTGCGGCCTCTCGGTGTTGTAGTAGCGTCTCCATGCCTCGATGATGACCTTTGCCTCGGCGAGGCTGTAGAAGATCTCCCCGTTGAGCAGTTCGTCACGCAGCTTCGAGTTGAAGCTTTCGCAATAGCCATTCTCCCAGGGGCTCCCCGGTTCGATGAAGGCGGTCTTGGCGCCGACGGCCACGATCCACTCCCGCACCGCCTTTGCAATGAACTCCGGGCCGTTGTCGGAACGAACATGGCCTGGCACACCGCGCAGGATGAACAGGTCCGACAGGGCGTCGATGACGTCGGTCGAGGTGAGCTTGCGATCGATACGGATCGCCAGGCGCTCCCGGGTGATCTCGTCTATGATGTTGAGCATGCGGAACTTCCGGCCATTTTGGGTCCGGCCCTCGACGAAGTCATAAGACCAGACATGATTTGGATGCTCGGGCCGAAGCCGGATGCACGATCCGTCATTCAGCCAGAGCCGGCCTTTCTTCGGTTGTTTCTGGGGAACCTTCGGCCCCTCCCGCCGCCAGATGCGCTCGACGCGCTTGGCGTTCACCGTCCAGCCCTCGGACCGCAGCATCGCCGTGATCCGGCGATAGCCATAGCGGCCATACCGGGAGGCGAGCCGGATGATGTCGGCGGTCAACGCCTCCTCATCAGGCCGGCAATGTGGCTTTTTGCGCTGGGTCGAACGTTGCTGGCCGAGGACCTTGCAGGCAAAGCGCTCCGAGACGGAGAACTTTGCTATGACATGGTCAACGCAGCGACGACGGCGGGCGGGGTTCGGAAGTTTCCCGAAGCAGCCTCTTTGAGGATCAGCTTCTCCAGCGTCAGATCCGACACCGCCTTGCGCAGCCGGTCGTTCTCCTTCTCGAGTTCCTTCAGCCGCTTCACCTGGTCACCTTTCAGGCCACCGAACTCCTTGCGCCAGCGGTAGTACGTAAACTGCGTCACGCCGATCGAACGAACCGCTTCGCCAACCGATCGACCTTGCGACAACAGAACATCCACCTGGCGAAGCTTGGCGACGATCTCTTCAGGCTTGTGCTTCTTCTGGGGCATTCCAACGTCCTCTCCAAGGCTCAATAGCCTACTTCAGGGAGGACCACTTTTCAGGGGCAGACCACATTACTGACCACCCTAGTCATTTGAAATAGATAGCGATCCGGCTTCCCGGCTTCATATAACGCAACAATACATCGTTCAATTCTTCGCTAGAAAACTGGGTCAGAGCCTATAGAAGGACCTAGCGGTGCCCGAAAATAGGGACTGTCTTTCACTTGGAGAGTAGTCCGCAGATAGCCGCTTGAATGCATTCCATAGTGTGGCATAGGAGCAAACCTTGTCCACAGGGAAATTTGATTCGAACATGCATCGGTCCGGGCCGAACAGATCAATACACGTTTTGACATATGGCGCCCAGTCAATCGCCAGCTGCTCCGAGGTCGGAGGCTCGACTTGATCACCGTAACCGAATCCGGCCGTCATCATCGCAAGGCCGCCAATCTTGATGAACACGTTTGGGTGCTTGGCGGGTGCCTGAAGCGCTTTCGACCATTCCCTGAACACGGTTGGTCGATCAGCGTACCTGCCAATTCCTAGCAGTCCTCCGACATGATCGAGGACGATCCGCGTATCCGGAAATGCAGCAGCAAGATCGGCGACGTCTTGCAACTGGGGGAAGTAGAGCCAGGCATCGAAGCTGAGGTCTAGAGGGGCAAGCTTTGCAAAGCCCTGTCGAATCTGCTTGTCAGCGAGCAAGTTTGGAGGAACTTTTCGTCGGATATGCTGGCCGACGACGGGGTCATCGTCTACGCCTGTTGAAAACCGAATTCCTCGAAAGCGCTTTCCGGCTGTGCGAATATGAGCGTGAAGCGTTTCCTCAACCGCCGCACCCACCGTAAGGTCGGCATAGCCGACGATACCCTTGGCGACTTTTGTCCGGCCGTATCGTCCGCTGTCACTCATGGCGGCGATTCCATTGACGAACACGGTTTCGCCTATCGGCTTGAGGAGGTCAGGACCGTCCTGACCATACATCGACGCACATTGCAGGAAAACGCTGGCTTGAATGTTATGTCCGCTCGACATGTCATCGAGCGCGTCTTCCAGCAGATAGCGACTCACCAACTCAGGACGATCATCCCACAGATGATGATGCGGATCGATGATCGGCAGGTCAGGCTCCAGGATCGCTTCCCGCGCGCGATTGAGCCAAATATCGCGTTCAAGCTCGTGCCTGATCAGATCTTGGGTCTTCTCACGCCACATCGTTTGCCCCTATACTAGTTCGACGACCGGTAGTGTCCGATCATCCTCTTCCCGATACGTCACTGTCACCCTTGAGCCAATCCATGACCCTTGCGGCGTTTTTCCGACCAGCGTGGTGGTGAAGATTGGCCCTTCATCGAGAGCCACAGCAACGACATTGTAGGGTACCGGATAATCATCGAAATACTGTCGATGAAACATCACCCATGACAATATCGTTCCCCCACCACTGACCGATCGCCATTCGTCCCTAGCGGACAAGCAAACATGGCAGATGGGGGATGGCGGATAGCGAAACGTCTGGCAATCCGAGCAGCACTGTAGCTTAAGCGCATGATCGTGAACGCTTTGCCAGAGCGGATGATCGTAAAGAGATAGGACAGGCCGGGAACGCCCCATAACGCACCTAATGTCCGTAGATGATCGAACATGCCTTGCCGGCGACGTCCGAGCTGTAATGAACATAGCGGCAGTTTTCGACCTGCCTTTCGCCGCACTCGCCCCGAAGCTGCCTGACAGCCTCGATCTGATGGTTCCAGCCTTGCAAATAGCACTCTGAGAGGTGCCCGCCGGCGGTGTTAACGGGCATCCGTCCGCCCAGATGAATACCCTCTTCCCGCATGAACCTGCCGGCGTCCCCAATCCCGCAATATCCATAGCCTTCGAGCGCAAATGGTACGTGGCACGAAAAACTGTCGTAGATCTGGAGGCAGTCCATATCTTCGGGGCCGACCTCTGCCATATTGAATACGGCGTTGGCGCATGTTGACTGTGCGGTTCTATAGAAGTCGATCAGTCGCGGCTCCAGGCTTGTTGCATTGCGGCTGAGGTCCTGCCGTCCAATCCCGTGGATGACAGCGGGCTTTTTCCGCAGGCTTCTGGCCCGCGCGACATCGGTTACTATCAAGGCCACACCACCGTCATTGATCAGGCAGTAGTCCGGTATTCTCAAGGGCTCGCAGACGTATGGGGCGGCGAGATAAGCATCCAGATCCATCGGCTTTTGCATAATGGCCTGCGGATTACGCGTCGCCGCCAAACGCTGCGCAACGGCGACATGACCAAGATCCGCTTCCGTACAGCCATGCAGTTCCATGTAGCGGCGAAACATCAGCGCGTAGAGCGCACCCTGCGACGTCATCCCCCATGGCGCATGATAGATATAGGATAATACCATATTGCCGCCCATGGTATCGGCGCCACCATAGGCAACCTTCGCTGATCGTTGGTCAGAACCTTGTATCAAGGCGACGACGCTCGCCATTCCGGTTGCAATCGCCATGACGGCGGACATAACAGCGTTAGCCGCGTCGGTTTGCGCACCCCAGCGAGGATTCAGCCCCAGGACCTCGCTCATACGCTCATGCGCAAGCCCGCCGGCTACAACCAGACCATCGACATCGTCGCGACCAAGACCCGCGTCGTCCAACGCATCGACGAAAGCGCGCGCGCCATAGCCGTAGCTGGTATCTGGCTTCTCACCCGCTCGCACCCTGCGATAGTCACCTGCCCAGTCAGTCTGGCCGACCCCGACGACGGCCGCAACGCCCTTCAAAGATACGCTCATCGCAAAACGCCGTTACGGTGAAGTTCAGAGATCTCTCCCGGTCCGTAGCCGAGCACGCGCGACAACACTTCTTCCGTATGCTCTCCGAGCAGAGGTGGCCTTGTGAGTTCAATCCGCTCACCATCCACCAGGTAGGGAGGTGACGTGAACCGCGTGACGCCCATTTCGGGATGGTCAATTTCTTGCCAATAGCCCCGGTGTCGCAATTGCGGGTCGTACTCCACCAGATCACGTGAACTCTCGACGGCACCGGCCGGCACTCCGGCGCGCTGGAGCAGCCCCATCATGTCGAACTTATCCAAGGTGGCCGCCCATTCCGACACCGCCTGCTCAATCGCATCGATCTGGACCCGCCGGCCATCGGCGTCCGTCAGCGCCGCGTCCTCGGCAAGGTCAGGGCGCCCCATGACAAGGCAGAGTGCCTGCCATTGCGTATCCGTATGCACCGCGACGGCACACCAGGAATCATCGCCTTTGCAGCGGAATACATTATGCGGAACGTGATGCGCTGATCGATTGCCGATCCGGGCTGGCGGTTCCCCGGTCATCGCCCATTGTGCAAATGGAACTCCTACAGAATTGACTGTCGATTCCACCTGAGACAGATCAATGCGCATACCTCGGCCGGTGAGCCGGCGATAACGTAATGCCGAGAGCAACGCGAAAGCCCCGTGATAGGGATTGACGGCGTGATCGGGAAAGTGCGTACCGGCGCCAAGAGGCGGCCCGTCGTGATAACCGGTTAAATCGGTCAAGCCCGCAACCGCCGCAATGGTCATTCCAACGCCTAGCATGGGCGAGAGAGGGCCGCTTTCGCCATACATCGGCATGCCGAGATAGATGATGTCGGGCTTGATTTTAACGACCTCATCGTAACCGAGGCCAAGCTTATCCATGACGGATGGGCCGAAGTTGTTCGCAACGATATCGGACTGGGCGATAAGCTCCCGCGCCAACTCGCGGCCTCGTTCGGCTTTCAGGTCAATGGAAACACTACGCTTCCCATTGTTACGCGATGCGAAATAGCCGCTCCTGTTAAGGCCTTTGATGCCATCCTTATAAGGTGGGCCGCTGCGAACCGGGTCGGAGCGAACTGCGCTCTCAATCTTCAAAACCTCCGCGCCGAAGTCACTGAACAGCTTGGTTGCATACGGACCCGCACCGGCCCATGTAAAATCCGCGATGCGGATGCCCTCGAGAAAGCGCGCTAGCATTACGATAACCTGCCATCTTGCATGATCCGGCCCGTCCATTCCGCGCGCTCGGCGGCCGCTGCCTGAGGGCCCCAGACAGGCTCTGAAAGGCGGTACGGCGCGCCAGGGCTGAGTACGGTGCGCCCGAGATCCGGCATGGAGTGGAAGAAAGAGCGGAACATCAGTTGCGGATCCGCCGGAAGGTCGGCGACGGTTGAGACAGGCGCGATCAGGATCTTGCGCGCGATGGCCTCTTGCGCGATGCCGGCACGACGCTTGTTAGCCAGAAACGCTTCGAACACCTCCCTGAATCGAAGTCGACATTCGGCGCCCGCTCGCGACTCCCGGCTATCCCATTCCGGCCCTGTGAGTTGAGTCCTGTCTGTGAAATTCGTCTCGGTCATCCAGACCAGAATCTGATTCCATTGATCTCCCATGAAAGGCGGCGCTGCAAGGAACACATATCCGTCCTCGCATTTGAAAACCCCTTCCATGGCATCGCGACCCTTCCCGCCAGGCATTCAACACGCTGTCCAGTGCTTCGATGTGTGAAATCCGACTTGCGAGAGTCGCGAAGCGCGGGTCATGCAGCGACGCTTCGCCGCCCGCAACAGCAAGCAGCGCTTGCCAATCCGCGTCATCGAAGCAGGCAATCGCGATCCATTTATCCTGGCCAAGACACCGGTAGGCGCCGTGAGGTGCGGCTGGCGAAAGCGCTGAACGATTTCCCGTCCTCGGCCATGTCCTTTCGTGGGCGGACCAATCCAGGATCGGCAAAGTATTGAGAAAGATCCCGGCCTCGCATTGCGAGGAGTCTATCCATTGCCCCTCCCCGGTGCGATTTCGGTGATAGAGAGCGCCGAGGATCGCCGATGCGAAGCCATAAGCGCCGATCCAGTCGAGATAGGAATAGCCCCACCCTGCCGGCATTGCCGGTTCGGGCAAACCAGACAGCTCGGACGCACCCGTGAAAGCCGCTGCCACGGGTCCGACCGTCCGGAAGCGACCATAGGCGCCGTAAGATCCCATGCGCTCACTCTCGGCAAGTCATTCACCTTGAGAGCGCCGGGTCATGATTCTGATCCCAGCCTTGCAGCGGGTGCCGTCGACGCTGCACATGTTCTGACGAACTGGACCGGCGCCCAGAGAAACGCGCTTCTACGCCGTGGTATTTTCGCGCCCTCGACTTACGGGCGAATTCGATTTCATCATCGCGCTACTCAAGAGTATCTGACCGCTCAATGGCTTGACCGGCTTCTCCGGGCTAACTGTCCGCGCGAGGATATCTGGGATCTGATTTTTACCGAGCGGTATGGCGTCGAGACGATTGTTCCTTCGTTACGCCCAGCCGCGGCATGGCTTGCGCTGCGTCATCCCGACTTTCGAGACGAAATTCTCCGCCGTGAGCCGCTAGTCCTAATCCAGTACGGAGATCCGGGCTCTCTTTCCCTCGACGTGAAAAAGGAGATTCTCTTATCCTACGCCCACAAGCATGCGGCTGCGGATATTGCGGATGACAGCCTCGATCATCGAGCGATTTGGCTTTTTTCTGAGCGCGGACTCTCCGACACGATACGCCAGACGTGGAAGATAAACGCGCGATCCGACTTTCGAATCGACCTTCTGCGAATGATTCGAGAAGGACAGATTGAGGCTTGTCTCGATCTTGCCCGAAAGTCCGCGCTCGATGAAACGATAACGCGAGAGTTGTACCACATTATCGCGGTGCAAGCACTCGCGGAGTGTGGCGACGATATGGGTCTCGCTGCCGTCGCCAAGCACTTGCTCAGAAAGCGATCCATTGTATCGCCAAGGATAGCCGCTGATGTTGCTAAAGTTCTCTTTCCGAAGCACCTATGCGTTACTGACCTGCTGGCGCTTATGGAAGCGCAACCGCTGAGCAAAGGTACAGGCGGATTTCCTTACGCGCTTGGCGAGCTTTACGAGCGTTGCACCAATGCATCCGAACGTAACGCCTTTGTTTCGGGCCTTGCTGATTTGTCACTTGCCCCGCCATTTGCGGAACCGTGGCAACGTATATCAAAGAGGCACTTCGAACTCGCAAAACATCTCGCCCCAATCGCCAGCCAAGAAGTAAAAGCGCTGGGAAGCCATGAAGCCTCGAACCATGTCGTTCGTTTCCTGATGGCCGTTGAACGGGCCGACAGTAGGCCGTCTTTTGACGAACAGCCAAGTCTTCGAGAATTTGTTCAGCAAAACACGCAATTGCAACGTGAACTGTTCTGGTCCGATGTTGGGGAAATTCGTCAGAATGACAGTAAATTAGGACGAGATTTAACCCAGTTTTGGCAGGTTCACGTTCATGGTCCGACGCTGTGGAAGTTTGGCATTTCCGATCTTCCCGGCCTTTTTGCCGACCTTGGCGGCAGGCGGTTAGAAGATGACCGGCGCATCGCCCTTAGCGCCATCGTGGCCGTCCTTGAGAACAACCTAGAAGCCGAACTTCCGCGCATTCGAAAGCTAATTGAAGAATCGCCTGTCCTGCGTGCCGATCTAGATGGCTACCTCGCGCCACCGATCAGGGATGATACCTGGCGGGAGCATCGCGAACGCATGGAGAAGCTTGATAAGCAGCGTGAACGGAAGCAGCAAGCCGCCAAGGCAACGTGGGTCAAATTTGGCCTTTGTGCCAGGCAGAACCCGGCCGAGTTGCGGAATCCAAAGCTTCTTGAATCGTGGGCGAAAGGGGCCTTCCGGCTGTATCACCTGACCACATGGCTGGGTCACCGCACCGACCATCAGGATTCTAACGCGGCACTGCAATGGCGGCTATTGGAGGAGGGGTTTGGTCGAGATGTGGCGGAAGCGTATCGCGATGGCATGAGAGCGCTTTGGCGCGTTATCAAGCCGGAGCGCCCCGTACAAGAGGAGGGAGGCGCAATCACGACCAAGCACACCACAGTACTAGCCTTTGAAGGTATTGGAATCGAAGCCGCGGAAGACCACGAGTGGGCATCCCGTCTGAACGAGGCGGAAGCGAAATTAGCCGCGCTTCATGGATGCCTCTCGCAGCAGGGCTATCCCGAATGGATGGACGCGCTTATCACCTCGTATCCCCAAGTTGTTCTTCCCATTATTAAGCGCGAACTCAAACAAGAGTGGAATGCGAAGGGACCGGGGCGCTCGGATTTCCTCTATCGTTATGCTCGGTCCGATATGATCCTTCAGCCTGCGCTTCAAGAGTTACTCTTCGACATCTGGTCCGACCCGGAGCCGGACGATCTGTCCAAGCTCGATTGCGGGCTTCGCATTCTCTCGTATCTCGACCTAACATCAGCGCAGAGGCGCATGATCGCTCGAAACGCCCGAATGCGCCTACGCGCGCACGAGCGAAGGAAAGAGATTGACCGAGCGTTGCGGTATTTGGCTTTGCTCCTCACTATTGATGGGGACAAAGCAGTCGTCGATCTCACGCAATGGTTTGAGCGGCCGAAGCAGACGGAACGGCGGAAACGCGCGGAACTGACGCTCGCGTACCTTTTTGACCGCCACGATCCTGTCGTTCCGAACATGCTTGCAGTTGCTAGTACGAAGGCATTGGAGGATTTACTCCGCTTAGCTTATCGCTACATTAGCCCACAGGATGACCAGCATCACGATGGAAGCTATAGCCCGAACACGCGGGATCACGCCGAGAGCGCGCGCAACACTATTTTGACAGCGCTGATCGATCGGCCTGGCTTTGAAGCTTATGACGCATTGCGACGCATCGCTCATGAACCGGCATATACGCTGCGTAAGGAGCGCTTTCAGGAACTCGCACGGGGTAAGGCAGAACGCGATAGCGAATTGCCGATATGGACTGAGAAAGAGGTGATCACGTTCGAGCATCGATATGCCGCGCCCATTAAAGCCGGCTCCGATCTCCTGCGCGTCGTGATGACCGTCCTCAAGGATATTCAATTCCAACTCGACAAGGGGGATGTAACGTCACGGCCGCTCTTGCAGCGAGCGAAGGATGAGGACGAGGTCCGCAACTGGATTGTCGAGCAGATGAATTTCCGGTCCCGCGAACGTTTCCATGCCTACCGAGAGGCCCAGGTGTCCAATAAGGATCGCCCGGACATTATTATCGCCTCGACTGCCGCGAGCTGTGAAGTTGCCATGGAGGTGAAGCACGGCGGCAAGAAATGGACGCACCCTCAACTTGATGATGCGCTGCGGGTCCAACTTGCCAACAACTACCTAAAGCCCACAAGCCGTCGGCAGGGCGTCTTTGTTATTACAAATCATGGTGCACGGCGCTGGCGTGATGCCGGAAGCAAGCAAATGATGGACTTTGGCAAGCTCATGGAATCGCTTAACAGCATGGCATCCACCATCACGGCTAATGATAGCGGGGCCATTCAGGTACGATGTTTCGGCATCGATGCTGCAGGCAGACAATAAGGTGCGCCTGGGCGTGAAGGTGGGTTAGCTGAACGGAAACCGCGGTAACCTAATTCCTAGGTGGTTTTCATCGGGCCGCGGGCGACTCGAGCGGCAGCGTTCTATTTCCGAACTTCTCACCCGGGCAAGAGCGCAATCGCAACTTGGTTTCAGGAGGCAAAACTCCTTCATAATATCAACGGCTTGTCAGGCTCTGCACCAAGCAGCGCAGTCGGGTGGTTGAGAGAATATCAGGCCAAAACAGAGAATTTCGGGCTTAGTGCCGAATGGTCCAGTGCGGAGGTCGTGTGCTGGAAGCCCGCGGTTATTGGCGATTCGCGTGGAACTGATTCCGGCAGAGACCTTTGGGATCAGCATATCTGGCGGTGCTCTGGGTCGCCAGCGAACCGCTCTCTAAGTGCTTTCCCGTTAAATCGGGAAACTCCCAACAAATCGCTCAATAAAATTAGCTCACAGCACTTTGTGTAAGCAATTTCATGGGGTTCGCATGATCTGTGGTCAGAGAGCTATCGGGTAAGTCTTTATGGCGCAGCGGGAAAGTATTTCGTGCCAGCCGGTAAAATCCGTGCCTTTCTTCGATCGCTTTCCTACCCCCCCTAACCGGCCAGCAATGCCAGCCCCGGGATTGCATTGACGCCCGTCGGCAAAGGTCGCCGTATCGCTAACCTCGTGCTGATGCGTCGGGGGCGGGCGGGCTTTACTTTGCTCTAGAGTGAAGCGACCATTCCCATGCAAATTAGAGTTCGAATTTAGATCTGGACGTGTCCGAGGATATTTGTCCGCGGTACAGACCGACGGAGGCTCCGATGGACTATCTTGAATCAGGTAAGATCATCAAGTCGAAATGGCTAACCGATGATCTCGGCGAGTTTGCGGATGGTTATCCCGACCAAAGGAAGCTGGATACTCCAGAACTGCGTCTTTTCCTTGCCGCCCAGAACTATGTAGAGGGACGGCCAAACTGGCTGCTGACTTTATTGGGATCGGAACAGGGCGTCGCACCAGAATTGTGCCAACCTGTGGCCGAGCACATTGCAAAAGATTTAAGTCGTCGCCGCCGCGGTCGGCCGATTAACAACGCGCATCGCCACGTGGCTCGCCTTGTTGATAGATTTCTGAAGGATTGGAAGCAATATAACGAAGAACACGGTGTGTTCGACCACGGTAAAACCGATAATATGATCGGATTCGTCATCAAATTCATCTGGAAAGAATATTACGGGTGGGGTTCGGAAGTTCCGGCCGAAGTCATTCGAGATATCCAGAGACGACCGATTGCACGCCGCCTTTAATAGCTGGCATTTACGGCGGTGTATCCCGTCTCTGCTTACGTTATTCGGCTCCTACTCAAACGAACAGGAGCTACGGCAATGCAACAGATCTTCATTTCTCGTACGGCACTAGTGCGGCGATGACGTCTGCATCTGATACCGACGGGAAGCTGCCCACCGGCAGCGAGCCGCGGCGCGGCAAAGGCCGCAAACGATCCGCACGAAGGGCGACCTTTAATGTTGCTGAGATGATCGACGAAGAGCTCGCCAGCATAGCCACGGTACGACTGGGTAGCCGGCCACAACGGATGACAAAGTTCGAAGTTATCTGGCGACAGATCTGCCGTCAGGCAAATGATCCCGGCAACAGGCGAGCGTCTCGGCTTCAGTATCGTTACACAAATCGTTGGGGCAGGAATTCTTCTGGACCCAACATACATCTCGTATTTGGAGACGACCCCAGCAAATGGGAGTATTGACATGAGCGATTATGAAATTGGAAAGGGTCGACCACCTGTCGAAACGCAGTTCAAGAAGGGCAACACAGAGCATCTCAAGCGCAAGCGTAAACAGTTTGATCTGAGCATCGCCGCGATGATGCAGCGTGTTCTGATGGAAGAAACCGCCGTACTCGAAAACCGGAGGCGAAAATACTTGCCGCGCCTTCAGGTTCAGATTCGAAATCTAGTCAACAAGGCTGGGCAGGGAGACCTCTCGGCCGCCGAAAGGCTTCTGGACATGCATATCCACTTTAAAGAGATCAAGGACGCTAGCCCGATCTTGTTGATTTTTGACGAAGAAGATCGCAACGCGTGAACCGGAATGACAGGCAAATCCTCCAGACCTCTCCTGGAACCAGGGCTGCGGAATACGCTTCGCGAGAAGAGCCAGCGGCAGCGCCAGGCTGTAGCCGCGCTCACCGACGCGTCCCGTGCGAGCCGCGCGTTCCGCAACGACCTGCGCCCGGATCTAACCTTGATCGAACGGCCCATCGCAACGCTTAAAGTTCCGGAACGGCAGGTTCGCAAGCTCGAACCACATCACGTCCGCGAACTAGCCGAAGGCATTCGCCATTTTGGCTTCACCGTCCCGATCTTGATCGACGAGGCAGAAGGGGTGATCGATGGCGTGGCGCGGATTGAGGCCGCCAAGCTGACAGGCTTAACCTCACTCCCGTGCATCGTAGCTGGTCATCTAACGAGCAACCAGCGTCGGCTGCTGCGCCTAGCGGCTAATCGCCTCGCCGAAAGAGGAGCCTGGGCGCTCGATGAGCTCCGTCTTGAACTCAGCGAACTGTCCATTGAAGAAGCACCAATCGAGCTGACCGGTTTCTCGGGGCCAGAGATCGACCAAATCCTCAGTGTGGACGAGCTTGAGCTTGTCGAGAACGGCTCACTGGTGCCGCTAGACGGGGCACTGGCGACAGCACGCCCGGGCGACATTTTCACGCTGGGTGAGCACCGAATCGCCTGCGGGGACGCCACCGATCCGACAGCCCTAGCCGCCCTGCTCAACGGTGCCGAGGCGCGGCTGATCCTCACCGACGAGCCCTATAACGTGCCGATCGGCGGCCATGTCAGCTCCGGCCAGCACCGCGAGTTCGTCATGGCCAGCGGCGAGATGACCGCGGACCAGTTCCGCCAGTTCAATCTGACCTGGATCGGCGCCGCCCTCGCCCACCTGCAGGATGGCGGCATTTTCGGATCCTTCATCGATTGGCGCGGCTACCCTGTGCTCCACGGCGCTGCCATGGAGCACGGCCTTCATATCCTGAACTTGATCGTCTGGGTGAAGACCAATGCCGGGATGGGCAGTCTCTACCGCTCCCAACACGAGTTGCTGCCGCTATTCCGCAAAGGCTCCGGCCCGCACGTCAACAACATCCAGCTCGGCAGGACCGGGCGCTGGCGCTCAAATGTGTGGACCTATCCTGGTGCCACCAGCTTGGGCAGCGATGCGCGGAGGGGTCTTCAGGACCATCCAACGGTCAAGCCGGCGAAGATGCTGGAGGGTGCTTTGCTCGACCTGACCAAAGCCGGAGAGATCGTGCTCGACCCTTTTCTCGGATCGGGCTCGACCCTCATCGCTGCCCAGAAAACGCGTCGGCGCTGCTACGGCCTCGAGCTCGACCCCCCCTATGTCGATGTCGTGATCCGCCGTTTCGAGGAGGTCACCGGCAAGGCCGCGATCCTGATCAAGACTGGAGAGAGCTTCAAAGACCTAGCCGCACGGCGGCGCATAGAGGTTCCTCCCATTTCATAATCCTAACTCTTGAAACGGCTCCCATTTTGCGTCGCGGCACATGCCAATCCTGGGCATGGGTGTTGTCAGTTCATGAAGGGAAACAGTCACCCTGTCGCCGCGCACCAGCAAAGCATTCTCGGTGGTGCCGGCATAGGCGCCCATTCGGTTCTTGGCATTGTATCTGACGCAAATCGTCCAGCCAGGAGATGGGTCGATAATATGGATGGACTGCTGCACTGTCGGGGCAGCAATTTCAGCATCCCGAACGGAATAAGGATCGAACAAGGTCCGCCGCAGATAGTCCTTTGCCATCGCGCGGTAATTCTCCGGGAAGAGCCCAGCATCAGCCTTTTGGGTGTCGGTAACACAACCGAATAGCACTGTGGCGCCAAACACTGCACTCAGGGCAAGGCCAACCCAGCGGCCAGCCATACCCATGCCGAGGAAGACGCGGGTTCTTTGGGTCCGGGCGGATTCATATGAGGCATTCTGGCGAATATCGGTGACGCGCATCTGGTACTCCCTTGGATTATGAGAGCCCTCTCATAACTCAATTCTGATAATATATCCATTTTTGGGATAATCCGATTACGGGATCATCCTCGCTGCCCTCATGGCAAAAAAGGCTCGAGGGCTCACAAAATCCCTGCATTCGCCTGAGCATCGGGCGCTGTGCACAATCCTGGTCGCCGCCCGTCTGACCGCAGGACTGACACAACAGGACGTCGCAAAGCGGCTCCGGCGGCCGCAATCCTTTGTGGCCAAAGTTGAGGGTGGTGAGCGGCGCCTGGATATTCTTGAATTCATCGCGGTAGCCCGCGCGCTGGATACAGATCCTACAGCACTTTTTCGGGAAATATTGAAAGCGTAAGCCCGAGGCGTCGCCTCAGCTCGCCAGGTTGGCTTGGCTGCTTCTCTATCCCGCCCTTTTCTGCGGCCGGCACAGGTCAGAAATATCTGCATCCAGGGCCTGGGCGATCCTATCCAGCACCACGATGGAAGGATTGCGGCGTCCTCGTTCGAGATCACTCAGATAGGTCTGATGGACGTCCGCTAGGTGTGCAAGTTCCTCCTGCGTCAGGCCCTTTGCCCGCCGCAGGCGCTGCAGATTGAGCGCCACCCTCTCCCGCACGTCCATGCAGCAACGACACGGGATTGGGACTGGCTATCCATAGACGATAAGTTATAAACGGCCCCGACCTTCTCAACCGCTCGCTAACCCGCCATGCCCCTGCGCTTCAGCACCATCCTCAGCCAGGCTGCCATTCCGCCAGCCTCAGTCCGCCTGCTGCGTCACCAGGACAGCCGGGCGGCCAAGGGGCGGACTCCCTACGAATTATGGCGGGACGACCGGCCAGCCTTCGAGGCTTACCAGTCCATTCAGAGCTTTTCCCAGCGGACCCGGCTGAAGGCCGACTATTGGGCCTCATTCGTCGTGGCACCCGGCGGAGAGACCTTATTGGCCGGCTTCTATGCCTGCCGCTATCTCGGCATCAACGACGTCGAAATGGCCTGGCCCCATACCGCAGGCAGCAACCCGCCAGGCACCTGCGACACCTACCAGCTCACTCTGGACGAGCGCCTGAACGATCTGGAAGGACGGCTGGTCATCGACTGGGGTGGGGCCGAACGGGCCTGGATCCAGCGGGCAGACAATCAGGACAAAACCATCCTGGAGATCCGGCAGACCTTCCGGGAGCCGGACTTCCCCGGCTATGCCCGATTTATCTCCCCGCTTTCCAAGGTGGAAGGACTACCTGGTACCTGGACGGCTGCGCTCACCGCCTCCCGAGGCATCTATCTGCTGACCTGCCCGCAGACCCGAAAGCAATATGTTGGTTCTGCCACCGGGTTGGATGGTTTCCTTGGCCGTTGGCTGTCCTATACCAGAGACGGCCATGGCGGAAACATCGGCCTCAAGAGCCGGGATCCCAGCGATTACCAAGTCTCTATCCTCGAGGTTGCCGGCTCCACAGCTACATTCGAAGACATCATCGCCATGGAAACCCTCTGGAAGCGCAAACTCCAGAGTCGAGAAATGGGACTCAATAAAAACTGATCATCCCATGATTTTCAAATCAGAGCCGTCACACCACTCTCCACCAGAAGCATCCAGCCCCTGTACGCGATGGCGGGTATAGGACAGCAGACCATTCTGGCTTTGCCAAGCCGTTGAGAAGCGACACTCGGACCTCCATAGTCCGCCTTTCACGACGGCATCGTCGTCGATTTCTACGAGGGCGGCGCGGATTGTTGCAGCATTCCCGGCCGCGACCATGAGACATTTTGTTATCGCAGCCCATGCGGCATCCTCGGTCTCATCCCATTCATGCGAATCGCCCCCTTTAAAGAACGCTGAGACCTGCTGGAGCTGATCACCTTTTGTTAGCCACCGCCGCTGAATACCCGGGGGAGGTGACGCCATCATCACCGATTGTGCCAGCATAGCGGGTACCGCATTGAAATCTCGTTCGCATTTTCCACTCGACTTTACTCGCCAGAGAAGCATGCGTGGTGGCATGGAAAAAGAGACGGACGTCGACCTAGTATGAGTCCACGACTCGTCCCACCAAAATCAGAAATCTGTTGGGAAGAGACACCGGCTCGCAACCGACGTCTGAAATGGAACGGTAGGCTGTCTGACAGCCTGACATACGCGGACTCAACTTTCACGCCAAGCCAGCAGCCGCAGGGCATTGAAGACAACGATCAGAGTCGACCCTTCGTGAACCGCAACGGCCGGCCCGATGCCGAGGCCAAAAATCGTCGCCGGCACCAGCACGGCGACGATGCCCATGCTGATGAAGACATTCTGCCGGATGATGCTGCGGGTGTGGCGGCTCAGTCCGACAGCGAAAGGCAGCCGGCTGAGATCGTCGGTCATCAACGCAACATCCGCCGTCTCCAGCGCGACGTCCGATCCCGCCGCGCCCATCGCAATGCCGACGGTAGCGTTAGCCATGGCCGGAGCATCGTTGACACCGTCGCCAACCATGGCAACCTCGACATTGGTCCGCAGCTTGCGGATGGCGTCGACCTTGTGCTCCGGCATTAGGTCGCCCCATGCCTCGTCGATACCGACATCGCGCGCGATGGCTTCGGCCACGGTCTGGTTGTCGCCGGAAATCATGATCATGCGCTTGATGCCGATGGCGCGCAGGCGTTCCAGCGCGGCGTGTGCCGCCTGCCGTGGCGTATCCATCAGCCCAATCACGCCGAGATCCGCTTCGCCACGGCGCACCACCATGGTCGTGCGGCCCGCCGCGCGCAGGTCGTCGATGGCTTTGCGTGCCGCCGCGCCGAGCGGCGCAATGCCGTCGGTGCCGAACATCTCCGCCTTGCCGATCCAGACCGGCTGACCGTCCAGTGTCGCGGACAGACCCTTGCCCGTGAAGCTTTTGAGATCACGCGCTTCGCGAATGGCGGCGCCGGACAGCTTGTCGCGACCGTCGCGAACGATGGCTGTCGCCAGCGGATGGTCGCTCAGGGATTCCACCGCCACCGATGTTCGCAGCAGGTCATCCTCGGATGCGCCATCCACCGGCACGATGTCGGTGATACGTGGCCGCCCTTCCGTCAGTGTGCCGGTCTTGTCGAAGGCGATGGCGCTCAGCCCGCCGAGATTTTCGAGCGGCGCGCCACCCTTGATAAGTACGCCGCTGCGCGCGGCCCGCGCGACGCCCGACAGCACCGCGCTCGGCGTCGCGATGGCCAGCGCGCATGGGCTCGCCGCCACCAGCACCGCCATCGCGCGATAGAAGCTGTCGCTGAATGGCTCGTCGATGACTACCCATGCGAAGAGCAGAATCGTGGCGAGGGCGAGCACGGCGGGCACGAAGATCCGCTCAAAGCGATCAGTGAAGCGCTGGGTCGGCGATTTCTGCGTCTCCGCCTCGTTCACCATCCTGACGACACGCGCGAGCGCGCTTTCGGAAGACAGCCGCGTCACCTCGATCTCGATGGCGCCGGCACCGTTGATCGTGCCGGCAAAGACCTGCGAGGCTGAATCGATGGCGCCGGGGCGCACACGCGCCAGTTCGATGTCATCGACGGGGCGTTTGTCGACCGGAATGCTTTCGCCGGTCACCGGCGCCTGATTGATGCTGGATATGCCCTTGATAAGGAAGCCATCGGCCGGCAGCCGCGCGTCGGGGCGGACGATCACCACATCCCCCAGGACAAGCTCCTCGACCACCACGTCCTGCGGGCCGCCGTCCCGCCGCACGGTCGCCGTGCGGGGCGCGAGTTGCGCAAGCGCCTCGATGGCCTGGCGGGCACGCCCCATGGCGTAGTGTTCGAGAGCGTGGCCGAGGCTGAACAGGAACAGCAGCAACGCGCCTTCCGCAAATGCGCCAAGCGCCGCCGCCCCCGCGGCCGCGACCAGCATCAGCGTGTCGATCTCGAACTTTCTGAGGCGGAGATTTTCGACAGCCTCGCGCAGCGTGTAGACGCCGCCAAAGACATACGCCCCGAGATAGAGCGCGGTCGGCAACCAGCCCGGCAGCCCCAAAATCCATGTATCAATGACATAGCCGGCGGCCAGCAAGCCGCCGCAGATCAACGAGAAGAACAGTTCCGTATTCGGGCCGAGCAACGCACCATGACTGTGGTCGTGACCGGCATGATCGCCCGTGCCGTCGCTGGACTTATGGGCCGGATGATCGTGATCCGCGTGGCCATGGTCCTGATGGTCATGCGCGGGATGGTCATGCCTGCGTGTCGGCGGTGTCGCCGAGGCACCCGTCCCCGAAGAGCCGACCGCTTCCTGCACCTGAACGCCCATATCCGCAAGGATGTCTCGCAGGGTCTGCCCCGAGGTCTTCTCCCGATCAAACTCGACACGCACAACGCCACCGGCATCGGCGCCGGCCTCCAGCACGCCCGGCGCCGCCCAAAGCCGGTCCGCGACGGTGCGGGCGCGGCGCTGATGGCCGATCCCCGTCGTCTGCCAGACCGCATGACCGAAACGGGCGGTGATCGCCGCGCCGGCGCCATGCACGATCTCTCGGATGCGGGTAAGCGACAGGATGTCGGGATCGTAATGGACACAAAGCTGGGCGGTCGCATCCCCGGCGGCCGGTTTGATATGGACCTTCGTCAGTCCGTCCCGCCCTTGAAGATCGCTGATGAGGCGCTGCACGCATGCATCGGAGGAGTCTGATACACCCGGCAGCACAATCGGAATGTCGAGTTGCAGGGTCGTCGTAACCATGCCGCACATCCTGGAATTTCAGGCGTCCATGACTGACACGGCATCGACGCCCCGACTAATCACCACCGGATCGACAGCCACCGATCCTGGCACCCGGCTGCGCGGCATATCAAATGACATGTCGCGCAGCCGAACCACTGTTTTGCCCGGTTCTTAAGTGCAATCAGTTCTTGAAGCGCACCTGACCGGACTTTCCGGCAGCGGTCTTCAACGTCACGCTGACGGTCGCGCCGGGGCCGATGGGCTTCTTGGCCTCGCCCTTGAGCGCATTCTCGCCTTCCGGCGCCAGCGCTATCGTTTCCCTTTCAGCACCGGCAGTGATGAGCGCCGATGCGTTGAAGCCCTTTGTCGCGACCGGCTTGTTGCCTTCGTCATAGACGTTGAGCGTCAGCGTGGATCCGGACGTCAGCAGTTCGACATGAACGCCGGCAACGTCTTCCATTTGCCCTCCCTTCGGCCCCTTCTGACCATGGGCATGCTGGGCGACGGCGGGGCTGGCGAGTGCCAGCGCGAAAGCGAAAGCGAGTGCGAACTTCATGCATGGTCTCCTTGGGTTGAAAGCGTGGTGGGCGCTGCTTCCTCGGCCGGCTCTTCGCGGCGGAACAGGACATAGAGCGCTGGCAGAACGAGCAGCGTCAGGATGGTCGAGGATATGATGCCGCCGATCACGACCGTCGCCAGCGGCCGCTGCACCTCGGCACCCGCGCCGGTTGCGATGGCCATCGGCACGAAGCCGAGCGAGGCGACTAGCGCGGTCATCAGAACGGGCCGCAACCGCGTCAGCGCGCCCTCCTCCACGGCCTGCTGAATCTTCAGGCCCTGGCTCCTCAGCTTCTCGATGAAGGTGATGATCACCAGACCGTTGAGAACCGCGACGCCGGACAACGCGATAAAGCCTATGCCAGCACTGATCGAGAGCGGGATGTCCCTCAGCAGCAGGGCCGCGACGCCGCCGGTGAGCGCCAGCGGCACACCGCTGAAAACCAGAGCCGCATCCGCCGCCGAACCAAGGCTCATGAACAGCAGCAGGAAGATCAGCAGCAGCGCTATCGGCACGACGATCGTCAGTCGCTTGGATGCGGAGACGAGCTGCTCGAACTGTCCGCCCCAGCCGACCCAATAGCCGGCCGGCAGTTTGACCTTTTCGGCGATCTGAGCCTGCGCGTCCGATACGAATGAACCGAGGTCGCGGCCACGCACGTTCGCGCTGACCACGATGCGGCGCTTGCCGTCCTCACGGCTGATCAGGTTCGGGCCGGGATTGATCTCGATCTCGGCCACGGACGACAGTGGAGTGTAGCGTATCTGCGCCAGCGGGGATGTCCCCAGCGCGGCCCGCACGGCGGTCGCGCCATTCGCAGCGGGAGCCGCCGGCGGAAGCGGTATCGGCAGATTTCGGATCGCGTCCAGGTCCAGCCGAAGATGCTCCGGCAGCCGGACGACGAGATCGAACCGCCGGTCACCCTCGAATACGGTGCCGCCGCTCTTGCCCCCGACCGCAATCTCCACGAGACCCTGAACGTCTGCGACACTGAGACCCAGCCGCGACAGCGCCGGCCGGTTCAGCTTGACCGTCAGAACGGGCAGACCGGACACCTGCTCGGTCTTGACGTCGGCCGCGCCGGACACGCCCTGCAGCACCTGCTGGACCTGGCTGGACACCTGAAGCAGCGTGTCGAGGTCGTCGCCGAAAATCTTCACGCCGACATCGCTGCGTACACCGGAGATCAGCTCGTTGAAGCGGAGCTGGATGGGTTGGGAAATCTCATAGGCGCTTCCAACGATTTCCTCGGAAGCCTTTTCGACCTCCATCACCAGCTCGGATTTTTGCTTGCGCGGATTCGGCCACTCGCTACGCGGCTTGAGCATGACATAGCCATCCGAGATCGAAGGCGGCATCGCGTCGGTCGCGACCTCTGCCGTTCCGGTTCGCGCGAAAACCTCCTTCACCTCCGGAATCTGAAGCAGCCGCTTTTCCAGCGCCATCTGCATTGCCACCGACTGGGTCAGGCTCGTGCCCGGCACACGCAAGGCCTGTACCGCAACGTCGCCTTCATCGAGACTCGGAATAAACTCACCCCCCATACGCGACGCCACCACGCCAGTCGCGATGACAAGCAGTACCGCAAGGCCGGCAACGAGACGTCGATTGCGGATCGAGGCATTCAGAAGCGGAATGTAGATCCGCCGCGCGACGCGCATGAACCAGTTTTCCTTCTCCGTCACCTTGCCGGTGACGAAGAGCGCAATCGCAGCCGGCACAAAGGTGACGGAGAGAATTGCGGCACCGAGCAGCGCCATGAGAACCGTCAGCGCCATCGGCGTAAACATCTTGCCTTCGACGCCGGTCAGCGTCAGCACCGGTAGATAAACCACGGCGATGATGAGCGTTCCGAACAAGCTGGGCTTAATGACCTCCTCCGAGCCGGCAAGAATCGTCTTGAACCGTTCGGAGCGGGTCAGCAAGCGGCCGAGCCTTTGCTGTTCATGGGCAAGCAGTCGAAGACAGTTCTCCACGATGATGACCGCGCCATCGATAATGATGCCGAAGTCGATGGCGCCGAGACTCATCAGGTTGGCGCTGACCCTGTTCTCGACCATGCCCGTGATGGTGAACAGCATCGAGAGCGGGATGACGCAGGCCGTGACGAGGGCCGCTTTGAAGTTCCCAAGGATCAGGAACAGGATAACGATAACCAGTAGAGCGCCTTCGATCAGGTTCTTTTCTACCGTCGCGATGGTCGCTTCGACCAGCGTCGTGCGGTCATAGAGCGTGCGGACGACAACACCTTCCGGCAGAGAACGCTGAATCTCATCGAGCTTCGATGATACCCGCTGGGACACAGTGCGGCTGTTCTCGCCGATCAGCAGCATGGCGGTGCCCAGCACCGTTTCCTGCCCGTTATGCGTCGCGGCACCCGTCCTGAGATCCTTGCCTTCCTCGACCGCGGCTACGTCCGATACCCTCAGCGGTATACCGTTGCGTGAGCCAATGACGATGCTCTTGATATCCTCGATATTCGCCACCTGCCCCGGTGTCCGAACGAGATATTCCTCACCATTGCGCTCGATATAGCCGGCGCCGACATTGGCGTTGTTGGCGGACAGCGCGATCATGACATCGCGGAAGCTCAGACCATAGGCCATCATCCGCGCGGGGTCCGGCAGAACATGGAATTGCCGTTCGAAGCCGCCGATGGTGTTGACCTCCACCACGCCCGGAACGGTCCGCAGCTGGGGCTTGATGATCCAGTCCTGAATGGTTCTCAGTTCGGTCGGGCTGATCTGATCTTTGGCGCTGTCGGACTTGCCCTCTACCGAATACATGTAGATCTCGCCAAGGCCGGTCGAGATCGGTCCCATCGCGGTTTCGATGCCGGGCGGAAGCTGATCCTTGACCTGCTGAACGCGCTCGTTGACCAGCTGCCGCGCGAAATAGATGTCGGTCCCGTCATCGAAAATTACCGTCACCTGGCTCAGGCCATAACGGGACATCGAACGGGTATATTGAAGATGCGGTAGGCCGCCCATCGCGGTCTCGACCGGAAAGGTGATCCGCTGCTCGACCTCCAGCGGCGAATAGCCCGGCGCCGACGTGTTGATTTGCACCTGCACATTCGTGATGTCCGGCACAGCATCGATCGGCAGCCGGGTGAAATTCCAGACGCCGAACGCGGCCATTCCGAGTGCGGCGATCATGACCAACCAGCGCTGGCGGATGGAGAATTCCAGAATGGCGCTCAGCATGGAATTGATCTCGCGCGGAACCGGGGGCGGATGGGTGGAGCCGCAGTTTCAATGTTCATGAGTGGCCGAGCCTTTCGCCAGTTCGGCCTTGATCAGGAAGCTGTTGCGAGCCGCATAGACGTCGCCTTCGAGCAGCCCGAACACCACCTCCGCCTCCTCTGGCGAACGGTCGCCCAGTTCAACATCCCGCGGCTCGAACGCATCGCCATTGCGCACGAATACGACGGTGCGGTTTTCGACCGTCTGCAACGCGGATGTCTTCACCGTGAGGGGAACTTCCTTTGCCGCGAGCACGAGGCGGCCTGTCACGAACAGGCCCGGACGCAGCCGGCCCTCCGCATTGCCGACCACCGCGCGCGCCAGCGCACTTTGCGTGTCGCTGCTGCCGACAGGCGAGATGTAGGAAATCCTGGCGTCGATTGGAGCATTTCCATCCTCCGGATCGACCAGCACCTGATCCCCCTTGCGAACACGGGACAGATCGCGGCGATACACGAGAAGGTCAATCCAGACCGTGGACAGGTCCGCGATGATGAAGGACGGCTTCTGTTCAGAAGCGTATTCGCCAAGGGAAATCTGCCGGTCGATGACCGTGCCCGCGATCGGAGCACGCATCTCGTAGACCGTCAGGCTCTGGTTGCTTTCGATCTTGGCCAGGAGGTCGTCTTTCGCAACCTTGTCGCCGATGCGCTTCCCGATCTCGCGCACGATACCCGGAAATCGCGGTGTCGCCTGAACGACCGCCTCCTGGTTCGGCTGGATGATGCCGTTGAGCGTCAGCGTGTTGCGGAGCACGCCGGGCCCGGCCTTCACAAGCTCGATATTTGCGGCAGCGACTTTGGCATCGTTCATCTCGACGCCCTCGTCGCCATGCCCCTCCCCTGCGCCGTGACCATGACCGCTCTGCGCCGCCGGCACGTTTCCGACAGACGACGATGGCGGCGAGAACAGCAGGAAAGCGAGGCTCCCTGCGGCCAATGCGAACAGGACGACGTTTCTGACGTTACGGATCATTGTGGGTTGCCCGCCATGCGGAGGGGCATTCCGGTGAGCCCCTCGATTGTTGCCAGTGCGACGTGATAGTTGAGCAGCGCCTCGATCTCGCGCAGCGAAGCCTGCGCGGTGCTACTCTGCACGTCGAGCAGATCCAGCAGCGTGAACGCGCCTTGGGTATAGCCGCTCTCCATCGTCTCCGCGGCACGGCGCACCGTCGGCAACGCCGACTGCCGCAAGATACCGATCTCGCGGATGGCGCCGGTCAGATTCTCATGTGCGCGACCCAGTGTCAGCTCGAGCGTCGCTCGCGCTGTTGCGAGTTCGACGTCGACTTTCGCGCGTGTTTCGCGCGCGGCGTTGATGTTGCCCAGGTTCTGGTCCCATGCCGGCAGCGGAACGGAGATGCCGAAGCCAACGGCATTCTCGCCGCTCTCGCGGAAATGCCGCCACGACACGCCGGCCCGCAGATCCGGTATTGGTTTCAGCCGTTCCTGAAGCAGTTCCGCATCACGCTGCGCCCGAAGAGCTGCGAAGCGGACCATCTGCGGGTTGCCATCCAGCAATCGCCGGACCGCCTGGAAAGACGGCGCGCGGCCGATCCGGCCGAGATCCCCGGCGACTTGTCCGTACGCAGCGGTATTCTGACCCATCAGCGTCGCCAGTTCGAGACGGGCAATCGCAAGTTCCGTTCGCGCTCGCTCACGGTCAGCACGCACGAGATCGGCTGCAAGCTGGGCGCGCGCGGTTTCTGCCGGGGACGATGCGCCGGCCTTCACCCGCTGCTGTAAAAGAGGCGTCAGCCGTTCGAGCCCAGCCACATGGTTGTTGAAAATGACGATGCGGCGCTGGGCCGCGAGCACGTTGAAGAACGCGACCGCAGTGTCGGACAGGATCTCCAATCGCGTCGCTTCGCGCTGCCAGAAGGCCGCCTCAAGCTCTGCGGACCCAGCCGCAACGCGCGCGCCACGCTTCCCGCCCAGCTCGATCAACTGGCTGAGCTGCAGCGTTGTCTCCGCCGAGTCGAGCCCCCGGCGGCTGCCGCTGCCGAGCACATTGTCGACCTGAACGGACACCTCCGGATTGGGAAGCGCACCAGCCTGAAGCCGCCGACCGGCGCTGATCCCGATGTCGCGTTCCGCGGCCACCAGTCGCGGATTGGCCGTCACAGCGCGCTGCAAGGCACCGGCAAGCGTCAACGAACGGCTCGCTTCGCGCGCGGCGGCACGAGGTGCCGTCTGCTGGGCCGCAGCGGAATCGAATGCAATGATCGCTGGCATGCAGGCCAACGCCAGATATGCGAATAATTTCAATTGGATACCACAATCTGGATGAACACGAGCGCACGCTCGCAGCGTGCGGCGGAACCGGTTCAGATCATGGCTATAGGGGGTGGCAGCTCGAAAAAGGGCGGACTGGATTGAACGGCAATGACACGGCCAGCCGGTATCGACTGTATGTCCAGACCATCTGACAGGGTAAATGTAATCACTGGCATAGCAACACAGCATGCGCAGCAATGTTCGACACTCGCCGCCATCTGCTGGTCAGTAGTGCCACCGTCTTCTTCGCCGACCGACATCTCGTAGGCCGGCTGGCCACCAGCCGCATGAGCATGCTGGAAACCATGGGCAAGGGTCATGAACAGAAACATCGCTGCGCAGGCATAGGCGATCGCGTTTCGAACGCGCGCCCTGCAAAGCCATGCTGTCAACGGATAGATCACTTTTCGCCCGGCGAAGGTGTCAGTGCCCAAGCCATAACGAAGCATATTGGCACAATCAAGTCAGTTGCGCGGCGGATAAAGTAACATTTCGTCATGTCTCTGGTTCCGATCCCTTAGGCATCAGCGGCCACCGGCAGGGATGAAGAGCGAGGTTTTCCGAAGCCTCGTCTTCACCCTTTCGTGCAGCTCAGAGCATCCTGACAGACCCCGCCGTTCAGCAATGGATTTCCGCTTTCATATCCATGGCCCGAACTGCCAGCTATCGGATCGGGGAATAGACCTCCCGCGCCAGAGACTGACGCACATTCAGATCTGGGTCTGATCCGATGTATCGTCCACCGACATGCACATCGTGCTGTGGATTGGTGGAGTGCGAATGAACCGCACTTTTGCTGCGACCTGCACGACCCGTATCCGGACGGTCGACGCGAGCATACGCCTCAGATGCGGCCTTTCCGACGTGATACTGTCCTGTGCGGGCATGATGGAGATTGTACCAATCGGATTCTTCAGCAGTGGCGTTTGGCGCCAAGAGATATTCCGCCGACGCGGAAGTGGCCGCAAACACAGAGCTCGCCAACAGCGCTGCCGTCAATAAAGATTTCATCAACAAAGACCTCGATTGATTGACCGGTATTGGTCATCTTCTATTTCGAGAGACGCATGTCTTTCGTTACAGCGTTCCGAGATTATTTCCATCTTAGAACTCTTGGTCCCAGGGCAGCCCCGACCACCGCCGCGACGACGATCGAAAAGGAATGGGTCAATGCCGCGAACATCAGGCTCTCGTTATTCTGATGGAGGATATAGCAAAGCGTACTGAGGCTCCCCGAAAACAGCCCGACAAAAAAGCCCGCCCGCCGCAGATTGACGGGGGCGAGCTGCCGGACAGCGACCGTCATGATGACGAAAGACGGGACTGTGAGGAGGGTGACTTCGAACAGGCAGTGCCACCACGAGCCCTGAAGTACCGGCGTGTTCCACTGCTCCTCCGCCATGCTGTAGGCATCGACCAGTGTGGCAGCAGCAATGAACACGAAGGGGGCTACTGTAACGACGAAAGGTATTCTCGGACGTCGCCCGGGCACGGAGAAATCCCGGATGGAGATCGCAGCGGCGCACATGATCGTCAGCGCGAAAAACAGCTTCACCAACGTGGTGTGATCCGCAAAGTCTGCCAGAACGATCGACTCCTTGCGGTACAGTGCCAGGAGAATAGAGGCGACGACCGTCGCGAAGGTGGCGCCGATCACGGCAAGGACTATGGCTGCTGCCGGGCGCTGCAGCCCGGGCTCGCGCGCTGCTTGCTGGCTCAGGACCTTGATCAACTGCTCCGTTTTCATTTCGTGTCATCCTTCCGCCCCAGCAGACGCGACAGAGTCTTGAGCCCCCGATGCACATTCACCCTTGCCGCGACCTCCGTGATACCCAGGCGCTCGGCAACATCCTTGGCACTGTAGCCTCTGAGCTTTGTCATCTCGACGGGAATCCGCTGGGAATCCGGCAACTCCTTCAGCTTCTCCTGGATGGTGAGCGCCGCATCGATCTCATCCTCCTGGCTGTAGGACACCTCGTAGTCGTCCAGCGATACGGCCAGCCTGCCATGAGACGTTGCGCGCAGATGATCGATCATCTTGTAGCGCGCAATGGTGTAGATCCAGGCTGTTACGGGCAGGTCGGTTTCATAGGTGTGCCGGCGGGTGTGGATCGCGATCAGAACTTCCTGGACAATATCCTCGACATCGCCGCCGGTCCGCGCGAATTGTCCTACCTTCCTGCTAATGTAACTCCTCAGCAGCACGCTGAGAGCCATCAGAAACTCACCATAAGCGGATTTATCACCTTCCAACCCGGCAAGGAACAGACGCTTCAGCTTGAGTTCCGTCAAAGAGACTTGGGCACCCATCGAATCACAAAAGTCCATCCTAAAGCGCCAGGACGCGCCGGTATTACCTATACGGACGGAACCTCGCTTCCGTTACAAGATAGGGAATTCTTTTTCTCGCTGTGTGCTGCTGGCCGCCGTGTGAGCCTGCTCCGCCGACCGCCTGCGCGGGCCGCGGACGGCTGCGCGCAAGCCGGAGGGGCCTCAAAGGTTGAGTGTCACTGAACTGATGCCCTATCATCATGGAGTCATGTTCGAGAGCTCCAGGCAAGCCTTTGGGGCACGGTTGCACGCAGCGGCGAGGATTTCTAGTGATCCACATTGGCGTTCTTCTGGCACTCCTGTCTGCCGCCCTGTTTGGGGCCAGCACGCCTTTCGCCAAGCTGCTTCTGGGCACCATCGATCCCTGGATGATGGCCGGCCTGCTCTATCTCGGCGCGGGCCTAGGTTTGGCAGTCGTTCATGTGTCGCGGACGGTATTGCAGCTCCCCGCGATCGAGGCGCCGCTACGGTGCTCAGACATACCCTGGCTCGTACTTGTGATCCTGACCGGCGGCTTGATCGGGCCGCTATTGCTGATGTTCGGTCTGGCCCGCACGGACGCCGCGACGGCATCACTCCTTCTCAACCTCGAAGGTCTCGCGACCCTGGGGATCGCCTGGATCGTGTTCCGCGAGAACGTGGACAGACGGCTCATCGCGGGCGCTTTCGCGATCCTCGCGGGTGCTGTCTTTCTGTCCTGGCAGGGACAGGCATCACTCCATTGGGGCGTCTTGCTGATCGCCGGGGCCTGCCTGTGCTGGGGGCTCGACAATAACCTGACGCGCAACCTGTCCTCGGCCGATCCGGTACAGATCGCCATGCTCAAGGGGTTGGTCGCAGGCGCGATCAATCTGCTCATCGCGATAGTCGATGGCAGTGTCCTTCCGTCCGGGGCCATTCTGCTGGCCGCAGGCGTGATCGGCTTTCTTGGCTATGGAATCAGCCTTGCCTTGTTCGTCCTCGCGCTACGCCACCTCGGCACCGCCCGGACGGGAGCCTACTTCTCGCTTGCGCCCTTCGTCGGCGCGGTATTGGCCGTGCTCATGCTGGGCGAACCGCTTTCGCTGATGCTGATGATCGCCGGATGCCTGATGGGTCTCGGGCTATGGCTGCATCTGTCCGAGAGGCACGACCACGAGCATGTCCATGAAGCGATGGAGCACGAGCATCGGCACCAGCACGACGAGCATCATCAGCACGAGCATGGGCCCGACATGCCGCCGGGTGAGCCTCATAGCCACTGGCACCGGCATGCGCCTCTCGTTCATCGCCATCCGCACTATCCCGACCTGCACCATCGCCATGGACATGCCCACTGAGGCGGCTCCGCGAACACTTTCACCAGCATCTGCGTAACGCAAAGTAGACCGACACCGGTGGCCAATCCGCCAGTGGTGCCGGCGCGGACAGCGCCCTTGTCAGCGAATCGTATCTGTTGCGTCGATGCGGCGCGGACTGCTCGGCAATCAGGAACTCCAGACCTTGTACTTGAGATGATAGTCCACTGCCCAACCCGCCTGGCCTGCGCCAATCGCCAGCCCGTCGATCTGGCCGTCAGGCACCGGCCATCCTTTTCAGCTTCATCAGCTTGGTTGCGCGCGGCTCATGCATGTCGAGCGTGCCGATGAATTCGCCTTTTGCGTTCATCAGGATCACGCTGGCCGTGTGATCCATGGTGTAGTTGCCGCCTTCGATAGGCACTTTCCTGTAATATGCGGCGAACGCCTTGACCGCCGCGTCAGTCTGCGCCGTATCGCCCCGCAACGCGACGATGCGTTCGTCGAACGAGGTCATATAGCTGGCGAGCAGTTTCTGCGTGTCGCGCTCGGGGTCGATTGTGATGAACAGCGGCGTGAAACGGTCCGCGGCGGGACCAAGCTCCTTCATGAGGTCGGTCAACTCGAACAGCGTGGTCGGGCAGATTTCGGGGCAATGGGTGAAGCCGAAGAAGACCAGGTACGGCTTTCCAGCCAGCTTTGCGTTGTTGACCGTCTCGCTCTTGTGCGAGGTCAGTTCGAATGGGCCGCCGATAGCTGACGTGCCGGTCGAGGCGGGCTGTTGAACCCGCTGCGTCCCCGGCAGGGTGCCACTAAGACCGATCCAGATGCCGGCCATGACCGCAACGGCCAGCCAGGCCGTGATCCGGAAGAATTTCAATCCGCTCATTACGTGCCACCATGCTCGGAATGGTCTTTGTCGGCTGGTGCAGAGGTGCGCGTCTCGACCATGAACTCCACATCAACGCGGCTCGTCCTCTCCAAGACGAGTGTCGCGAGAAAGCGGTCCTCTTTATGCAACTGGCGGTCGGGCTCGATGAACATGACGGTCCTGCTATTTCGATGGCCTGTAGGCGAGAATCCTGAGTGCATTGGCGGTCACGAGAACCGTGGCACCCGTATCGGCAAGGATTGCCATCCAAAGCGTCGTCACGCCGAGCAGCGTCGTGGCGAGAAACACGGCCTTGAGGCCGAGCGCGACCACGATGTTCTGCCAGAGGTTGCCGAGCGTCGCCTGCGAGAGCGCGACAAGGTCAGCCACGCCTTCCACCCGGTCCCTGAGCAGGGCTGCATCGGCGGTCTCCAAAGCAACGTCAGTGCCGCCGCCCATGGCGACGCCGACCGAGGCGGCTGCGAGCGCGGGGGCATCGTTGATGCCATCGCCAACCATGGCGATGGGTCCAACTTCCTTCAGCCTGCCGATCTCCGCGAGTTTGGCATCGGGCAGAAGCTCGCCCTTCGCTTCGATCCCAAGCCCGGCAGCGATGGCGTTCGCGGTGCGCTGGTTGTCGCCGGACAGCATCACGACCCTGACGCCGCGACCCTTTAGCCGCCGCAAGCCTGTCGCGGCATCGTCGCGGGGCTCGTCGCGCAGCGCGATCAACCCCTCAATCCGCTTGTCGGCCATCAGGACCACGACCGTCTTGCCATCGCTTTCCAGCGCAAGGATGCGGTCGCGCACATCATCGGGATGCCGATCTCCTCGGCGGCGTGGCGCGGCGAGCCGACCGATGCAAAGCTGGATTTGAGTCGCGCGGTCACTGCCTTGCCCGGCACGGCGATGCCGCTGCCGAAGGTCGCCGGAAGCTCCAGCGCGCGCTCCTTCGCGGCCTCGACGATGGCGATGCCCAGGGGGTGACTGACATTGCGCTCGACGGCCGCGGCCTTGGCGAGCACATCGTCCTCGGCGCCCGATAGCGCGATCACATCCGTCACCCTGGGGGGGCCGCGCGTCAGCGTGCCGGTCTTGTCAAATGCGACGGTGACCACCTTGCCGAGCGTCTCCAGCGCCGCGCCGCCCTTGATGAGCAGGCCCTGCCGCGCGCCCGCGGCGAGGCCCGAGGCGATCGCAGCCGGCGTGGAGATAACCAGCGCGCAGGGGCAGGCGATCAGCAGCGTGGCAAGGCCCCGGTAGATCCAGGTCATCCAGTCGCCGCCGAAGGCAAGCGGCGGCACGACCATGATCAGCGCCGCCACCACCATCGCTCCCGGCGTGTAGTAGTGCGAGAAGCGGTTGATCATGCGCGCGGTCGGCGCCCGCGATTCCTGCGCCTCCTCGACCATGTGGATGATGCGGGCGATGGTGTTGTCGGCGGCGACATGGGTGATCCGCACGCGCAGCTCGCCATTGGCGTTGATCGAACCGGCATAGACCGTGGCGCCCGGCTCCTTCAGGATCGGCACGGACTCGCCGGTGACCGGCGCCTCGTTCACCTCGGAGGAGCCGTCCTCGACTACGCCGTCAGACGGGATCCGGTCGCCCGGCCGCACCACGACGCGGTCGTTGATGGCCAGAACTTCGACCGGAACGGTCTCGGTCTCGCCCATTGGCGTGAGCCGAAAGGCAGTGCGCGGCACCAAGTTGATCAGCGCCTCGATGCCGGCGCGGGCCCGGCCGGCCGCGACTGTCTCCAGAAGCTCACCCACGGCGAACAGGAAGATGACGACGGCGGCCTCTTCGGCTTCGCCGATGATGACCGCGCCAAGGGCCGCGACCGTCATCAGCGTCTCGATGGAGAACGGCGAGCCTTCCAGCGCCCCGGCGACCGCCCGACGCGCGAAAGGCACGATGCTGACCAGCGCCGCGGCCGCATAGAGCCAGGTATCCCACGCGGGGAAGAACAGGCTGGCGACGAAGGCCGCCACGAACAGCGCGCCGGTCATGAACACCAGTCGCGCCTTCGTGCCCTGCCACCAGGGCTCCCGAGCCCGCTTCGTCGGCAGCGCCGGCCCGGCTTCCGGCGCGGCACCGCCCGGCTGGTAGCCCAGCGCCCTGATCTTCTCCTCGATCGTGCGTTGGGAGGTCCGGTCCAGATCGACGCTCAGCGCCAGCGTTCCGCCTGCGTAGCTGACATTTATGTCGCTGACGCCCGGCAGCCGCTCCATGGCTGTCTCGATCTTCAACGCGCAGGCCGCGCAGTCCATGCCGTCGACCTGCAATTTGAGCGGGCTTGCAGCCGCCATCGTGTCACCTCGACTCTTGCGACGTGACACCCTAAATAATCCCTGTAGTCACTACAGGGTCAAGCCATGGATGAGAAAGTCCTGACGATCGGCCAACTGGCCCGAGAGACCGGCACAAAGGTCGAGACGGTCCGCTTCTACGAGAAGTCCGGCCTGCTGCCGGCCCCGGCGCGGACCGGAGGGAATTACCGCTCCTATGAAGGGGTGCATCTCAACCGGCTGAGCTTCATCCGCCGGGCGCGCGATCTAGGCTTCTCGCTCGATCAGGTGCGCGCCCTGCTCACCTTGTCGGACACCCGCGATCAGTCCTGCGCAGCGGTCGATACAATCGCCAAGCAGCATCGTGCCGAGGTCGAGCGCAAGATCACCGATCTCCGCTCGCTCAAGAAAGAACTCGACCGGATGATCCACCAGTGCGGCCACGGGGTCGTTGCCGACTGCCGCATCATCGAGTCGCTTTCGCCAAATTAGACCTTACAAGAACAGTCTCAACAAGCCTCATAATCTCTTTGGCATATTGCCGACGCGATTTCTGTCAGAAACACATCTTCTATGATGATCGAAGGCAGTGAGACTGCGCCGAAGTAAGCTCCTTTTAGGCTTATCTTAATTCTCGAGTAGAGAGCCTGGCCATCCCTCGACGAACAAGAAATTAGCGCGGGAGCGCTCGTAGGTCTCACCGCCGGCCCCTCATAGTATGCAATCAGTTTCGAAGTAGGCCATAAGATTCCACTCGACTTCGTCTGCACAGAAAGCATGTGTGGTGACGTTCAGGAATGAAACGACCACCATGGACCAGCATATCATCGACGTGACGTTGAAGGGGCATCTGAGAGAGATTCGCGGACGGCTTGATCAAGCCGCCAGTCTTGCCAAAGCGGCCGAAGCCTGCGCGGAGGCCGGGAGTGTCGACGGTGGTATCGAAGTGTCGCTCGACATCGAGCCGCTGTTATACGAGGCCAAAACCTTGCTTGTCGCCTCAACCATGATGCGGCGATTCTTTAAGGACAGTACGTGAGCCCATAGCCCCACAGTTTTTCTTCGTCGTTCCTCTCCCCCGCCAGCGCCGATCGGCCTCCGCGGGCTCTGGGCAGTGGCGCAAGACCGCGCCATGACCTGCAGGAGGATATGTTATGACCTTTACTGACACCCAGCTTGTGATCCTGTCCGCGGCCGCGCAGCGCGACGACCGCTGCGTCATCCCCCCGCCCCAGCTGAAGGGCGCGGTCGCCCGCGGCGTGCTGGGCAAGCTGCAGGCCGCCGGCCTGCTCGAGGAAATCCGCCAGCGCGGCGCAATGCCGATCTGGTGCCGCGACGACGATGGAGCTGCATTCGCGCTGCGGATCACCCGGAAGGGCCTAGCAGCAATCCGCGTTGATGATGATGACGGTGCGGCTACGGAAACAGCACCGTCGTCAGGGTCGGATGGTGCAGGTCAGCCGCCCACCACGACCAGCCCCTCAGCCCGCAGGGCGCGCCTCGCCCATGGACCAGCGATGGCGAGTGTTCCCGATCCCGTCGCGCGGATCACACAGACGGCAGAACCACGTTCCGTGTCGCGGGATCGACAGCACCGCACCACGGCGTCGGCAACCACAGCGGTCCAGCGGAGTCCACGGGCCCGGCCTTCAGCTTCTGGCCTCCAGCCTGCCGCGTCTCAGGGCAATACGGCAGCGGTCACCGCACCGTTGTCCAAGCAGGCCCAGGTCCTGGCGCTGCTGCAGGCACCGGACGGCACGAGCGTCTCCGCTATCATGACAGCGACCGGATGGCAGCAACATTCGGTGCGGGGGTTCCTCGCCGGGGTGGTGCGCAAGAAGCTGGGCCTGACCCTGGCATCTGAGATGACGCCCGATGGGCGAGTGTATCGGATTGTCCCGCCAGATCAGGCCAGCGCATCTGCAAACCGTCCGGCCCGGGCGGCGTGACGTTATGACGAAACCATTCGATCATATGGCCTTCGAGGCCGAACTGGCGCGACTGCGCGACCTCGATCTGCCGGAGTTGAGACAGGTCTGGGCCGTCCATCACGGCGGCCCGGCCCCGAAAACAATCCGGCGCAACATCCTGATCCTGTCGATCGCCTGGCAGATCCAGGCCAAGGCGCTGGACGGCCTGAGCGCCGCTACCCGGCGCATCCTGCAGCAGGTGGCGGACAGTGTGGCGTCGGGCGGTCCCATCGTGCGACCGCCTCCCGTGCGGCGGATCAAACCTGGCACCCGCCTGATCCGCAGCTGGCACGACACCACCCATGTCGTGACCGCCCTGCCGCAAGGCTTCGAATGGCAGGGCCGAACCTATCGCTCCCTGTCCGAGATCGCCCGGGCCATTACCGGCACCCGTTGGAACGGACCGGTGTTTTTTGGGGTAAGGGCGTTGGGGCCTAAGAAGGCCTCAGGGCGGAAGACGCCGCCTGCCCGACCACCTGGACGGCGCGGCGTCAGCAAGGCTGCGGAGGGGCCGCATGTCTGAACGTGCCTCCCGCCGGACCCTGCGCTGCGCGATCTATACCCGCAAATCCTCCGAAGAGGGCCTGGAGCAGGACTTCAACTCGCTCCAGGCCCAGCGCGAGGCCTGCGAAGCCTACGTTGTGAGCCAAAAGCAAGAGGGCTGGAAGGTCCTGCCGGCCGACTATGACGATGGCGGCTATTCCGGGGGGACGTTGACCCGGCCGGCCCTGCAGCGGCTATTGGCCGACATCGCCTCCGGCCTGATCGACATCGTCGTGGTCTACAAGGTCGACCGTCTCACCCGCGCGCTCTCGGACTTTGCCCGGATCGTGGAGGTGTTCGACGCCCAGGGTGTCTCCTTCGTCTCCGTCACCCAGCAGTTCAACACTACCTCCTCCATGGGGCGGCTGACCCTCAATGTGCTGCTGTCCTTTGCCCAATTCGAGCGTGAGGTCACCGGGGAACGGATCCGGGACAAGATCGCCGCCTCCAAGAAGAAGGGCCTCTGGATGGGCGGCTATGTGCCGCTCGGCTACCGGCCGGACGGCCGCACCCTGACCATCCAGCCCGAGGAAGCGGAGGTCATCCGCACCATCTTCCAGCTCTATCTCGACCTCGGCTCGGTCGCCGCGGTCGAGGCGGAGCTCGCCCGGCGCAATATCCATCGCCCGAACACGGCGACGATCTCGTCCGGCCGCAGCTATGGTGGCCGGCCGTTCAACCGGACCGCGATCTACAAGCTGCTGTCCAGCCCGGTCTATATGGGAGAGATTAGCCACAAGGGCGAGCGCTATCCGGGCCAGCATCTGCCCATCATCGATCCCGACACCTGGACCGCGGTCCGGACCCAGCTGGCGGCCCATACTCATGCCCGGCACATCCGCCTCGGCACAAAAGACCCGAGCCTGCTCGCCGGCCTCCTCCATGACGACCAGGGCCACCGGCTCACACCGACCCATGCCGTCAAGGCCGGCAAGCGCTACCGCTACTATGCTCTCCATGCTTCAGCCGCCCAGCCACGAGACGGCATAAGACCGCGACCATCGCCGTCAGACCAGCAACAGCCGGGCCACTCGAGCAAGCGGGTGCAAAGCCAAGCCGCGGCGCAGCCGCCCTTGGCGAGTCAGAATGCCGCAGCGCCTGTGCCGTCGCGGCAGCGGAACGGCGGGTCGGCACCCCCGCCCGCATCGCGACACAACGGTACGTCGCCGCGGTCGGCGGCGATCGGGCACCCACAGTTAGATCAACCCGCGTTGCCGACGCAGCGCTGGCGCATCGCCGCCACCGAAATTGAAGACGTCGTCACCCGGCTGCTGGTCCAGCTCCTCGGCGATCCGCATTGGATCACGGCCAACCTGATCCCGGACGGCACGGCCATCACCGTCCGCCAGCAGGTTCTTGCCGGGGCCCGGCAGGCCGCCGACCGCATCCGCACCGCGACCCGTGCCCCCCTCCGTGAGACCCTGCTCGTTATCCTTACTCGGGTCGTCTTGGCCGAGAGCGAAATCCGCCTTCACCTCCGCCGCTCTAGCCTAGAGGTCGTCATCGGGCGGGGCGGTTCGGGCAGACAATCACGCGGTATGAAGGTCCAGCCCGAGGACGGTCGGCGATTGTTCACGTCGTTGGCAGACGACATACAGGGTGCTGGCGAAAGCACATCGGACGCCTTAGCCGGGCACACCTCAGCTCACCCTGACATCGACAGGGTTGAGAGCGACCGCCACTTTGCCGGAAAAGCGACCACGTCGGACACCGCCGCCGATCCCGACGTCATCATTGTCACCATCTCGGCACGGTTCCGCCGCCGCGGTGTTGAGACCAAGCTCGTCATCGAAGCGCCCGGGGAATCGCCGCTGCCCACCGAGCCGGATCCTGCGCTGATTAAAATGGTCGCCAACGCACGGCGCTGGTGGGAGGATCTCGTAGCCCATCGGTTCACGACCATGTGTGAACTCACCGCGGCCTATGGCAAAGACGAGCGCTACGTCGCGCGGATACTTCCCCTTGCATTCCTGGCGCCGTCAATCATCGATGCCATCGTCGAGGGCAGTCAGCCACCTGAGATGACTTCTCAGCAGCTCATCACATTGCCGGAGGTCCCACCGGCGTGGGAGGATCAAAGGAGAGTTTTAGCTTGAGAAAAGTATCTCGGCAGATCGGGATTCGAAGTACAAATCCTCCGCAGAAGTTCGAATCTCTTGTGGTGTGCCAAATCTTTAGCCTACCATGTAGCTAATATTGGTCCTGGTCACGGAATGGTCATTCCGCGTCGGAGTTAGGTACCGAACGACGTGAAGGTTTCTGCAACGGCGTCCACCGGTCGGGACGCGCATTGTGGATGTCGTTACACCCAAATGACCGTGAGGCTGCAATTTGGTCTCTCCGCGCTGCATATCATGGTCGGCACTGACTTAGCTCGCCCTTTCCCGCGAGCTCATCGAGGAACAGGGGCGGCCAACAGGCTGTATGTGAGGAGCCGGTGGCCCGGCGTCATCGCCGTGGCCGAAGAAATGCGGCAGCGGAACAGAAGTGAACGGGCTTCGGTTCCACTCGATTGAATGGTACCACTACGGAACATCGGGTGGGTGAGGTCGATATGGCAGTTTCGGCAAACAACAACGCGATCAAGCGCCTGACGAAGACCGCGGCGCGCGTTTATGCTGTTCTTAACAATTTTGGTGATGGCTCCACCGATGTTATTGAACGGCTAATCCCGTTCCTTGAACCGATACTTGCTGCCAGGGCAGGCCAACTCCTCGATACCGGCGAACTCGCCGCAGATGTACGCGCCGCCTACAAGTGGAATTTCAATGAAGACATTGTCGAAGTTTTTGTGCCGCGGTTGGAGCAGCGCGGCTGGCTCGTCGCCAAGGACCCTTCTGCTTCAAAAGTTTCGTATTTTATCGCGCAGAAGAACGATGCCGCTGTAGTTGAGCAGGACGGTCCAAGTGACGGTGTGCTCAAGCAGTTTGAAGAGATCGCCACCGATTTCAAATCCTTCGCTGAAGCGCTTTCACCATTAACCACCTTACCTCGGTCAGTCGAGGAATTTCAGGACATTCTGATAGAATGGCTGCTTTATGTAGAGGCTTTCAGCGAGCACAACCTGAACTTCAAGACAGGCGTCCAGAAAGATGCGAAAGGCACCCTGCGGCAGGTAGTTGAGGTGCCTGATATCACGACGCTCAGGGATGAAGAGAAGTTTCTTTGTGCCCGCTACGTGCAGCACGCCCTCAAGAATAACCCACAAGTGGGGGAGATACTTTCCCGTATCGCATCAATCGGCCTGCTGACGGAGGTCGTACAGGATTTCGTAAAACCAGTAGGCCAGATCGAGAAATCTGACCTTGTAGTCTATCTGGACGCTCCGATCGCAATGGAATTGCTGGGCGTGAGCGGAAAGGCGGCCCGCGAGAACATCGCGCCGATTATCGACGAATTGAAGCGCATAGGTTGTCAGGTCAGGATTTACGGCCAGAGCCTGCAAGAGATCAGGACTACGTTGTCCGCCGTCCTCGAAAATGCCCGACCGACAGGACCGACGGCGCAGGCCATTGCCCGTGGCAATGTACTGCGTTCTTTCGTGACGGAGGTTGCTGGCGATCCAGAGGCTTTTCTGGCGAATATCGGCGTCCTGACTACCCATCGTACCCTTGAGCAAAACCCCAGTGAGATCGCGCATTTTACGGATGACCAGTATCGGGATTTGTATGCCGCGCTCACGTTTCAGCAGAATCCCAATGCGCGCGAACACGACGCTACGGTAAGCACCTTTATCATGCGTCAGCGCAGGGGGCGCAGCACACGCGATCTGTTCAGCGCGGGATTCGTTCTTCTGACGAAGAATGGTCTTCTAGCCCAACTGACACGGAGGAAATGCGTCGAACTCGGCGTCATGAGTCCTTCATCCATCCCTCCAGTCGTGCATCGGCGGGTATTCTCGACTACGATCTGGCTCCGCACAGGTCTTGGCGCGGGCAACCTGGAAATACCGAAGCGCCTTCTTCTGGCCAGTTGCGAGCAGGTTCTTGCGATACGGCCAGGCGTTGTGAACGCAGTTCGGCAGATCACCCAACAACTCGGCGACGAAGAGAAAGTTCGGCAACTTGATTTGCTCGTCTCCCGCGACCGGAGCGCGCAAATGTTGATGGACAAGACATTGGGCGCGGCCAGCGTACCCAATGCGGACAACATTTCCGAACTCTTCAACGAAATGCTGCATCCTTATCTTGAAGAAGAAAGGCGGCAGCACGAGAGCACCCTGAAAGCGGAGCAACAGAAAGCACGGGACCGAAGCGCAAAGGACCGCGCGAAATTCAGGACGGAGGCGGATGCCCGTCAAGCTGTTGAGGAAGAATTGCAGCGGCAGCGGAGTGAGGATTTCAAGGCGCTCGAATCGCTCTGTCGAGACGTTTCGATGACTCTCAATCGCCGGCAGCGTAGCAAGAAGATCTTCGCAGGGCTTGGCGCATTGATTTTGGCGGTCCTGACTTTCCTGCCCTTGCCCGACTATATTGAACCTGAATGGGCTGTCCGTCTGGTCGGTCTGGTCGCTGCGATCATCATGGCCTATCTGACGATAACCGGCAGCAGCCTGCTTCGTCTCGATATCAGCAATGAAAGAGCAAGGAAAGAACTTGAACGACAGGCGCAGAAGCGCGCCCTTGCCCAGAAGCTGGAGCGGTATAATGCGATTTGGGAGGGTGACAGTTTCATCCTTACCGATAACAGCGTGAAAGAGCGTACAACGCTCGTTTGAAACTACTTCATCTTGCGGAAAACTGCGATCCGAGAGCAAGGCGAGAAAGGAAATCATATTGCATAAACAATGACGTAAGAGTTCCCAGTTTCATCCTCACGGGCGCATCAAAAAAGCGCTGCGGATCGTCCTCCACGGTGCGTTATATTCCGCTAAGTCTCCGCCTGTGGGAAGAACGGAAGATGGCCTATGTATGAAGGGCGAGGGGAGTGGCGGCATTGGCGGTGAGAATTCAGATATCCACCATACTTAACGCCACACTCGATATGCCGCACCGTGCGGCGACTCCGAGCGCTCCCGCGTTTATCTGTCCAGGTTTCCTATCGACTGATCAAGCAGTTGACTCTTCTGCGATGGCGCCAAGCGAGTCTATTTCTGCGATCTTTTGAAATTCGCCGAGATAATCCTGCTGTTGGTTCGCCAGCCAGCGGACTACGCGGGCGTTTGCTAGGAGCTTGGCGATGTATCCGCGCGCCACGGTCAGATGCAAATTGTTGATGCCATAAGTTTCATCAACCGATTTGACCTGTGTCTGGAGCGCCGCTAGTTCCCGCTCCATTCGGGCAATCTGCTGTCCAGACGGTGTTTGGGTTCCCGCACCGCGCCCTTTCCTGGCGGTGACAAGTTGGCTTTCTGGCGTGGCAGCGCGGATAGCGCGCGCGAACATGATTGAGAAGTTATTCTGTCCTACCATGAGGTCGGCGGCTTCAATTTGCCTGACCGCGGATATCTGGCGCAGGATATCGAACACTTTCATCGAGCACGGTGTATCCTTGAGCATCTCCGCCGCTTCCGCGCTGATCCCCTCAAGCAACCGAAAACGTCTGAGAACGGATTGGACTTCAAGATTTAACGCTTTGGCAATTTCCGTCGTCGATACGCCTCGCTCGATGGCGCGAGCAATCATTCGGTGCTCCTGGATCGGCGGAATGCGATTCACCCGCTTATTGTAAGTGTAGGTGTCATCATCAGTCGCAAGTAAGCATTCGACTTCGGCAATGCCTAACTCTTTCAATGCCTCGAGACGGAGATGTCCGTCGAGCAGGAACCATGTGCCGGGATTTTTGGTGTCGGCCATGACAACAGGTGCTTCGACGATGCCAATCGCCTTGATCGAACTGAGAACCTGAGCATAGGTTCGGCCTCCCCGCGCTCCCTCCGGCAATGTCTTGAGAGTCACGATCGAGGCGACCGGAATGCTCACGAAATTCTGGTCGAAAGCTAGATGAATACGTTCATTTTTCTCGTGTTGATGTTCGGTCCTGTCAGTCATTCTTCTCTCCCGAAATTCGTATGGAGAGCGCCTTCGGCATGGATGCAAGCCCTTCGGCCCTGAGTAGGTTTACGAAGCTTTCATTACTCAGTAGCTCCTTCAGTGCTTCAACCACGAACAGGAGCCGCGTCTGAGCAAAATCCGACTTCTTGACCAGGAGTCGCTGCTTTTCCGCCTCACGCTGATAAACTCGCATCAGTTCATTGGCGGTCAGGCGACGGCTAGCCCCTTTCCGGCCTCGGCGCGCTGTAGGAAGTCCTCCCTTACGCTGACTCTGCATACGCATGTCGAGCATACGCCGCACCGCGGCCAGTTTCTTTCCGCGCAGCTGGCCAGTCTCATAGGCGTCCAGCAGCAGGCTCTGTGACTCTTCAGTTTCCGCCTTAGAAATCTCCATCGCCAGCGTGATCGGGATCAACCCAGTCTCAACCGCCGCCACCAAACGATCTTCACCGCGTTCCAATAGCGAGGCGATCATAGTGACCCATGACGCCCCAACGCCGATTTTCTTAGCGATAGCCGCGTCGTTGAAGCCGCGTGATTTCAGGGCCCCAATCTCCCGCATGAGGTCGATGGGACGCTGTACGCGCCTAGCGATATTTTCGACCAGGCTCTTCACCAAGCACTCGTTTTCGGTGGCTTCGATCACCACAGCGGGAATTTCGGTCTGGCCGAGCATCTGGAAGGCTTCTAACCGGCCTTCGCCACACACGAGATCATATCGCATCCCGCCGGGACCGTCATGACGGCTGACTGTAATAGGGCGCTTCAGACCGATGGCCTGGATATTGTTAACTATCTCGCGGTGCTGGCGCTTGTTGCGCGCGCGTGGGTTCAAGACCGTTATACGGGAAATCGGAATCATTTCGATCCGATTGGGAGGAGCGGCGGTCATCAGGCGACCTCGGAAACGGGGATGGGTTTGGCAATGTCATAGAGAAGGTCGAGATCGTCGAAGCGATACGCATCGAGCCCAAAGGAATTGTCTTCCGACAACCGTAGCTTTTCGGAGATCCTGTCTATGCGCGGAAACAGATAGAAATCGAGCGGTGCGCGATTCAAGCTGTCCATCCGCGCGACGACAGTTATGTCGGGCATGAGCGAGGTGTCAAAGCGGACCTTCCAGCGGAGGAGCCCCATCGACGTCTGGAAGCAGCGCGCGACGACAACCGACAGGCTGAAGTCGCTGTTAACGATTATCTGATCGGTTTCGAGATCTTGCCAGGCGTCGCTGCCGGCTGTGCGCAGCCCATCAAGCATCTCCCGCACAATGCCGGGGTGAAGTTGTCGCAGGTCGCGGTTGATCCCAACATAGCGATAGTCCCGCTCCGGCCTGAAGCCGACGAGGCTATAGGCCCTGAGCAGGCTTCCGAAGCGCGTACTGTAAGCGCTGCTCGACGGTAGTTCGCCACATTCATCAATAACGATACCGGACAGCGATCCTTGCTTCTGATAGAGTTCCCGCAGGGCCAAAAGCATTTCTTCGTCGCTCAGACGGAATGAGCGTGCGTTAATGATCGTTCTGGCCGCCTCGAACTGGTCCCGTTCGATGATAGCCTCAAAGGCTCCCTCCGACCTGATCCACTTGTCGGGCGTGTTGCGAACACGCTTTTTCTTCAGCTTGAAGGAGCGGCGGTTCCAAACATTGTCGCCGGCATATTTCTCGTTGATAAGAAGTTGGTGAACCGTGCCCCTCGTCCAAGAGCGGCCAAGATCGGTCGTGAGGCCCCGCTTGTTGAGATCGCCGGCAATTTCACTTTCGTTACGCCCGTCATTGACAAAAGCCCGGTAGATTTCGCGGACTAGCTCGACCTCGTCGACAGGCCCCGGTGTCAGGATCACGCGGTCGGTCTGTAGGCTCTTCTGCTCACCGCGCTCAAGGCATCCCTTGATCGCCCCGTTCTCATCGATCAGCGTTCGCCGCAGACCAAAACCTGCTGAGCCGCCTTGGCGATAGCCCTTTTCGATCAAGCGTCCCTGACCGGCGAACACTTTGACCGAAAGCTCGCGGCTATATTCGCCGGCCATCGCGCTCTTCACGCCTTTGATGATGGCAGCGATCGGGCTGCCGTCGTTCTCAAACTGCTCGGCGCAGTACTGGACGCGCACGCCGGCACGCTTGCAGACGTATTCGTAGTATGCGCTCTCGTCCGTATCTTGGAACCGACCCCATCGGCTCACGTCATAGACTAGGATTGTCTCGAAATCGGCGCGGCCTTGCGAAACGTCTGCAATCAGGTTCTTGAACGCATGGCGGCCATCAACGCTGAGACCGCTTTTGCCTTCGTCGGCATAGGTTCTGACAATCTCGATTCCACGTTCTTCAGCGTATCGTTTAATCGCGTCGGCTTGGTTTTCTGTCGAATACTTTTGATGGTCCGTCGACATGCGGACGTATTCGGCAGCTCGAACAGGACGTTCCGGCTGCTGTGATGGACCGTCGTCATATGGTTTCCGGCTCGTCAAAATTCGCCCTTCTCTGTTCCTGACCGCGGTGATTAGGTGATCATCACCATTGCCGGAGCGAGAAATGGTCAATTTTTGCCCTGCCACCGGTACATCCTTACGAGACAACCTTGCAACGCGCCGCGTCCAATGACGGCTCGTGGCTCAATACCCCTCAGTTTCTTATGGCTGAGGAGGCTGGAATGTCGTTTCCAAAAAAGGGCAAGTTCTTTCCGGGCAGCGGGTCGGGTAACGGGACCCAGCCGCCGAACGAGGCATTCTTCGCAGCTGAGATCGCTGCAGCACTAAAAAGGTCGCTCGGGCCCACGCACGCTGCGATCAAGATAGCGGCCGGCTGGACGGGTGCGAATGAGCGCACGGCAAAAAATTGGCTTTCTGGACGCTACAGTCCAAGCGGTGAGCACCTCGTGGCGCTCGCCCGGAATTCGGACGAGGTGCTAAACGCGTTTCTCACTATGGCCGGCCGCTCGGATTTGATAGCTGCCGCCAAGCTCGTGCATGCTGAGGAAGCTGTTTCGGCTCTGCTCGCAGCCATTCAAGCTCTGCACGACTTGAAGTAGCTGCAGAATTTCATTTTAGGGCCAACATGATGTTGGCATCATTGGCTCCCAACCGGACCGGCTAGTCGGTCAACGGAGAATAGAGGAGTTATTCTTGGCAAACACTCACGGAAGCCACCCCGTGTTCGCCTCTACGGAGAGCGGCGTTTGCCAAATTCTTCAAACCGTACCGGGGGTTTGCAGACGATATGCCGGATATTAAAATTCTTTGCTAAATCAATGATATAGCGTGGCGGAGAGAGAGGGATTCGAACCCTCGATACGGTTGCCCGTATACACGCTTTCCAAGCGTGCGCCTTCAGCCACTCGGCCACCTCTCCGGTGCCGGTGTCTTGACCGGGTCCGCCGGATTT
>Ga0182736_1000516_pt1 | contig 57275 bp, 60 predicted proteins | sample eDN5th30CKraftBY_FD_128882 | JGI IMG/M metagenome (GOLD analysis project Ga0182736, IMG submission 128882) | Enriched backyard soil microbial communities from Emeryville, California, USA - eDNA 5th pass 30_C Kraft BY (version 2) (version 2) | ecosystem: Environmental > Terrestrial > Soil >... | reverse complement strand
CATCCGCTCCCAAGCTGCATCGCTCAGCACCAATCGATCCATCACGCCCAACGCCGCCTCCAAAAGACAGCCTTGAATCAGACTTTGCCGAAAATGGGAATCCTAAGAGTCCACACAACCTAGGGCATCGCACGAACGGCAGGCGGTGCCCGGTGGCAGATTGCCGAGGCATGGCTGGCGCTTGCCACAGGTCGCGCAGAGCGCATTGGTGAGCAAGCCGTGCATATGGACGATCTGCCGGGAACCGGCGCGCTCGTGCAGATCATCGACATTCTGGGTAACGAGGAGCACCTCGCCCGGCCACGCCTGTTCCAGCCGCGCCAGCGCCAGATGGGCGGCATTGGGCGACACTGTCGCCAGCGCCGCACGCCGCATATCGTAAAAGCGATGGACCAGCGCCGGATCACGCGCCAGCGCCTGCGGCGTGCAGACATCCTCGACGCGATGCTCTTCCCACAAGCCGTCCGACGCGCGAAAGGTGGCAAGACCGCTTTCCGCCGAAATGCCGGCACCGGTCAGGATGATGATGGTCTGGATTTGCTTCATGCCCGGATCCAATATCAGTCACAGCCGGTCGCAAGCCCTGTTGGATATGAAACGCTCCGAAAGCTGACGAAGCTCCATGTTCAGGACGTCGCGGCCGGCACGGCGCCTTCCATGAGGACAGCTGGCATTTTGACGTGAGGCCCCATCGAAATCTCGATCAGATACAAGCGCCTCATCCCGAGGCCTTGATAAAACGGCTCGGCGTTCAGACTGGCGAACGCGTGAAACCGAACGGCACCGCATCTTGCCGCCAACGTCGCGCACCGATCAAAAATAGCGCGACCTATACCCCGCCGCGCCATGTCCGGATCGGTCGCGAATTGGCGCAAATGGGACAGTCCTGCCTCAACCTTTCCCGAGCCCGGCGGCTCGAAAGCCCGTCCACCGCAGCGAACAAGCCTTCCGGCATTTTCTGCGAGGTAATAGCTGTCGCTCGCCAGCAAGGTCGGGCTCGACTGTGCCATGGCCGGAGGCGCCGCTGCGAAAATATCGGCATCATAGGCCGGCGCCATCAACATGGGACAGGCGCGTGCCAGGCGTTCGGCCAGCGCCGCAACATCATTCGGGTGGGCGGTCCTGATCCGCATAATCGTCCCGGCCGAGCGTCAGTCCTTGGGCCACCAATGCGCTACGTAGCATAGGTCCGGATGACAAGCGCCCGTCAGTCTGGCATCGGCGCGGTAACACAAGGCTAGAGCGGAAGGGACGCAGGCATCATGAGCGCGATCGGCATTTTCGGAGCAAGGGGCCGCATGGGCCAGGCAATCGCGCAGGTTGCGGCGGAGCAAAGCATCACGGTGGCCGGTGGCACGGATGCGCAGGCGAGCGGAACGGTCGGCGCGGACAAGATCGCAATTACCGCCGAGCCGGCCGCGCTCGCGGCGCAGGCGGACATCCTGATCGATTTCTCTTCCCCTGCCGCCTTGCAGGCGCACCTCGACGCCTGCATCGCCGCCGGCAAGCCGCTGGTGATCGGCACGACCGGCCTGGAGGCGGCCCATCACGACGCGATCGACGCGGCGGCGCGCAGCATCCCCGTACTCCAGACCGGCAATACCTCGCTGGGCGTCAACCTGCTTGCCGCGCTGGTGCGCGAGGCGGCGGCGCGGCTGGGCGATGACTGGGACATCGAGATTGTCGAGATGCATCACCGCCACAAGGTCGATGCCCCCTCCGGCACCGCGCTGCTGCTCGGACAGGCGGCAGCGGACGGGCGGGGCATTGACCTCGCCACCCACAGCGCGCGCGGCCGTGACGGCATCACGGGCGCACGCACGGCCGGCGACATCGGCTTTGCGGCCCTGCGTGGGGGATCGGTGGCGGGCGACCATATGGTCATTCTCGCCAGCGACGGCGAGCGTATCGAGCTTGGCCACCGCGCCGAAAACCGCATGATCTTCGCGCGCGGGGCGATCAAAGCGGCGCAATGGCTGACCGGCAAGGCGCCCGGACGCTACAGCATGGCCGACGTGCTCGGGCTCTGACGATGGCGGCTCGCCGGCTGACTCGCGCCCAGATTTTCGAGCTGTTCTCCCGCCTTGCCGAGGATAATCCGGCACCGCGGACCGAGCTTGAATATGGCAATGACTATCAGTTGCTCGTCGCCGTGACGCTCTCCGCCCAGTCGACCGATGTCGGCGTCAACAAGGCCACCCGCGCGCTGTTCGCGCAGGTGAAGACGCCGGCGCAGATGGTCGCGCTGGGGGAAGATGGCCTCAAGGCGCATATCAAGACCATCGGCCTGTTCAACACCAAAGCGAAGAATGTCATCGCCCTCTCCGCAGCGCTGATTGCGAACCATGACGGTGAAGTTCCGCGCGACCGGGATGCGCTGACCGCTCTGCCCGGCGTTGGCCGCAAGACCGCCAATGTGGTGTTGAACACAGCCTTTGGCGAAGAGACATTCGCGGTCGACACCCATATTTTCCGCGTGGGGAATCGCACCGGGCTGGCGCCGGGCAAGACGGTCATGGCCGTTGAAAAAGAGCTGGAAAAACGGGTTCCCCAGCCATTCAGGCGCGACGCTCACCACTGGCTGATCCTGCATGGGCGCTATATCTGCAAGGCGCGCCGGCCGGAATGCTGGCGCTGCCCAATCAGCGATATTTGCCTGTATAAGGACAAATCACTACAACCGTAATAACCAAATAGGTGATATTTAGCTGTCCTACAGCGCATTTTTCTGGCTTGTTCTCAAGGCGGCGATTCGTCCGCGACGAGAGTTCAGGAAAGGCGCGGACCATGGTCGACCATTTCGACAGCCAGATTGATTCCCTTTCGCAACCAGCGCGGCAGGCCTTCGCCATCACGCCCCATGCGACCGCGGAAATCGACCCGCTTCCCAAAGCAATCTATGTCGGCGGCGGCGGCGACATCACGCTGCGGGCGGCCGATTCGAACAGCGACGCTGTGTTCCGCAACGTCGCGGCCGGCCAGATTCTCGATGTGCGTGTGCGCTATATCCGCGCGGCCGGCACCACCGCCACCGGCATTGTGGGCCTCGCCTGATGCCGGGTCTCGGTTTTGGATATGGCTATGGCGCGGGCGGCCATAACCGGCGCGCGCATCTGGCACAGGGCCACGAAACGCCCACCCCGACGCCCACCGCGCCAGCTGCGGTCAGCGACCTGAGCGCAGCGCCCGGCGACAGCCGCGTGACCCTGCACTGGTCCGCCCCGGCTGACGGCGGCAGCGCGATCACGGACTATGCCGTGCAATATAAGCGCGCCTCATCCGGCACATGGCTGACCTTGGCTGATGATCTATCATCCGTGCCGGGCGCCGTCGTCCCGGCGCTCGCGAATGGCATGCCGCATGATTTCCGCGTGGCGGCGGTGAACGCGATCGGCATGGGTCCATGGAGCGACCTGGTAACCGCCACGCCGGACAGCGCCGACCTCATGATCGGCCCGGAATATTACGCGCTTGCCGACGACTTCGAGACACCGCCGGGCGTCACGCCGATGACCGGGCGCGCCCATTGGTCCGGCGACACCGACAAGTGGGTGACGGACAACGGCACCAGCCATCAGAACGTCCGGTTCAGCCCTCGCGTCACTGCCCTGTTCGGAGACGGGCCATGGGGCGATCTCGACGTCCGCTTTGATTATCGCACGGGCGATGCCGATCCGGTCGGCAGCAACGCCTGGGAGGCGCATCGGCAGGTCTATCGCGTCTGGCAGGTCGACCCGACCAACCGCATCGACCTCAATCTGGACACCACCAACCGGCGGGTCGCCGCGAGCATCGTCGTCGACGGCGTGACGACCACGCGCAACTTTGGCGATCGCAGCGGCACCGTGGGCGGCTCGGGAGTGACCATTCGCCGAGCCGGGCAGCTACGCGTCCAGATCCGGAACAACCGCCTGCGCGTCTGGATGGACGGCAAGGCCCTCACCGCCGGCCCCTTCGCCCCGCCATGGGATTATGTGGACCTCGCCACCATCATCACCGATCCGGCCAATCGCGGCGGATTGGTGGGCGCGGCGCAGGAGACCTACGCCTGGCCGGTGCTCGATGGCATTGCCGTGCGCGCGGCCGACATCATGTGCGACGGCATCGACGGGGCGGTCGGGCGGGACGCCTATGACCGGGATGAAGGCACGGTCACCTATACCGGCCGCTATGCCGGCACGCCGGTGGCATGGGTCTCACGGCTGCTCGACTGGGCCGATCCCTCGATCGTGCGGCGCGACTGGCAAGCCGTTACCGCCACGCTCGACGCCGGCTCCTACAGCATATCCGAGGCGCTGCCGCTCGGCGGCCCCTATCTGGTCGAGCATGGCTGGCTCGATGCCGATGGCCTGCGGCACACCACGCTCTCGCCCCCGACGCTCGTGGCCCGTCGGATCATCACCTATGGCCAGTCGACCGCCGTGGGACGCGGCGGCGGCGGGGCCTATGCCTTCCCGAAACTGCCCCGAGGGGCGGTGCCGGCGAGCGTCTATAATGTGCTCGCGAATTACACGGCCGGTTACATGATCAACGGCGTTGATCCCTTTGTCTCGGCCACCCAGGACAAGGCGGTCTCGTTCACCACGCCGTTCCAGCAGATCACCGACGCGCCGGTGATGTTCGAGGCTTATGGCAACCCCGGCTCCACGATCAACGGGCTGACGGTGGGCAACCCGCTCTGGGCGACGTTCACCGCGGCGCTCGCCACGCGCAAGGGCGTCGTCGAAGCGGTGATCTGGGATCAGGGGCAAGGCGATACCGATGTCGCGCCGGCGAGCTTCGCGTCCAATCTCGCCGCCTATCCGGGGCGGTTCCTGGATGGCGTCGTCGCGCCGCTGCGGGCCTTGTTCAATCGTCCGACACTGCCCTTCTTCATCAGCCATATGGGACGCTATGGCGGCGCGCCTCCGTCCGGGCTGACGCAGGCCCAGTTCGACAGCCAGCGCGATGCGTTCCGCAAGATGGCCTTCTCCCTCACCACGGAAGGTGGCGGAAGCGATCCGCACATCCACAGTTCCAGCCACCATGACGGGCTGCTCCAAGGTGATACCTATCACGCCACGGACAATCCGGCCGGCTACGGGCGGCTCAACGAGCGGGATGTGTGGTCTGTGGCGCAGCGCGTGCTGGGCCTGCCGGTGCATGATGGACGCGGCCCGCGCCCCACCGGCCTCAGCCGCAGCGGCGCGGTGCTGACCATCGCGCTCGACATGGGCGGCGCGACCGGCTTGCAGGAGGTGACGCTCGACACCCGCGCCGGCACCTCCACCTATCCGGCGCAGCCCGCCAACCGGATCAAGGGCTGGGATTTCAGCCTGACGCGCGACTTTGCCACGCTGTTGCCGGTGGCCTCGCTGGTGGTGGCAGGCAATGCCATCAAGGTCACCCTTGCCGCCGATCCGGGCGCGCCGGTCTATGCCCGCAACCTCTATGGCGCCGGCTATGACGACAGCGTCATGGTCCATGGCGTCTATTCCGGCGCGGCCTATGACCAGACGATCCCGGTCGAGCCGACCATGGCCGGTCCGCTGGTGAGCAATTGAGATGGACCTCGACCCGCAAACCACCGCAAGCATCAAGATCGCGCTTAGTGCCGGCGCGGGCGGCATCGTCCGCATGTTTCTGCGCCCGGCCCGCTCGCTCGTGCAGACGGCGCTGCTGCTGGTGAGCTGCATCACCTGCGGCTTTTTCGGCACGCAGCCGGCGATCGATCTTTGGGGCCTCCCGGTGAGCCATGCCGGCGCGGTGGGGGCCTTGCTGGGTTTCATCGGCCTGTCGATTGCCGAGGGCGTCTTGCGGGCGATCGACGCCTTCGACTTTCGTGCGCTGCTGGCAAGCTTGCTCAAGGGGAAAACATGATGTCCGACCTGTGGAAGACCATTCAGGTCCATGTCGGCGTGACACCCGATGGTATCGCGGGCGCGATGACGGCTCGCGCGGTGGCTATGGCGCTCGGGTTGCATGAGGCGCTGGCCGGCGGGCAGCGGATCGGCCCGGCCGGCATCGCCCTCATCAAACAGCATGAAGGCTGCCGGCTCAGCGCATACCCTGACCCCGGCACCGGCAGCGCGCCATGGACGATCGGCTATGGCTCGACCACGGGCGTCAGCCCCGGCATGACGATCACGCAAGCGCAGGCCGATGCGCGGCTCACTGTCGATCTGGCGCGCTTCGAGGCGGCGGTGCGCACACTCTGCCCGGTCGCGACACAGGGGCAGTTCGATGCACTGGTGAGCCTGGCGTTCAACATCGGCGAGGCCGCACTGCGGGACAGCACGCTGCGGCGCCTGCATGTGGCGGGCGACCACGCCGGCGCGGCCGCGCAGTTCCAGCGCTGGCGGTTCGCAGCCGGCAGGGAACTGCCGGGGCTGGTCCGGCGCCGCGCCGCCGAGCAAGCTCTCTATGAGGGGCGGGCATGAGCTGGAACGCACGCGACTGGCGGCAATTCTCCGCCCTCATGCTGATGGCGCTCTCCGCCATCCCGCTCACCGGCATCATGGCCGCCGCGCTGTGGGTGGTCCACCATGTCCCGCGCAACCATTACGCCTTCTGGCTGGGCCAGTCGGCCGCCGCCCTGATCGCGCTCGATCTCATCGGCCTCTCCGCCATCCTCGGCCGGCGCACCTTTCGCATCCGCGTGGGTGACAAGGAACTGGACATGACCGGCGAGGAGGCAGAGCGCGTGCTGTCCGGCGGGGATGCGACATGACGCTCCTTCACCTGATCCTGCGCCATCGCTGGGCGCAGGGCCTCGCGCTCGGCGTCGTCGTCATCCTGCTGCTGGCCGTCATCGATCGTTGCGCGCGCCATGCCGTGACGGCCGCGACCCGCAGCGCAACGCAGGCGGGCCGGGACGAGCAGCGCGCCGATTATCTTCAGGAAACCATCCGCCAGACGGAGAAAGCCAATGCTGCTGCTGACAAGATACGCCGTGATGGCCCTGCTCGCGACGACTGCCTGCTCGACAACAGATCACCCGAGAACTGCTGACAGTGCTTGCGTCGCGCTCAGAACGCTGACTTATGCCGGCGCAAAGTCCGGACAGGAAACCGCCGACGATCCCGGCAATCGCTACGACACGGCGTTAACAGTGGCCGGGATCGCCGAGCATAATGCGCGGTGGCGGGCGATGTGCCAGGTCCATTGATCAGGCGAAGCTGACCGTGATCTCCCGACGACGCATCAATGCGCCGACCAACGCAAAGCCGCCCATCATCATCGCCCAAGTCATCGGCTCGGGAACACCGGTCATCACCCAACTCGGCACACGGGATGGCTCGGGATCATCCCATGACACAATGTAGGTGCGCGCGCTCGCGAAGGTGTATTCGTATAACTCACCAACATCGCCGCCAGCATATAGCCAAAAGGAGCCATGGCCTTGGCCCACGCGCCAAACGCCATCATGTGCTGCCAAAAGCGGATCGTCATAGTGAAACGACACACTCAAATATGGATCACTACTAAGGCTAAAGCCGCCATCCACGCGGTGTGACTGACACCACAATGTACACATGCCCGTCATCACACCGGTCTCATACCTAACGCCGGTGACTTCGCCTGTTGTCATGCTGCTTGTGAAAATCCGCAGCATCCCTGACAGTTCATATACAATTTCGTTGGGCTCTGCATGAGCCGGCACAGTCACACAGCCGCCCAGAAGGGCAGCAATCAACAATTTCCGCATGAACACCTCCCACAGTGAGCGGATATTGAACCACAGGCGCTCCGATTCGGACAAACTGGTTAACGCCCCATTATGGAGCGGCCGACCCACTGCCATAGGACGAGGTGCGGGCGATGTGCTCTGTCATGAGCGCTCAAGCACCAGCCAGCGATCCCGGCCTTTATGTTGCACGCAAAATTAACGGTCTCCGGCTAGTGCATAGCTCGTGCCACAGGCTGGCCGCTGTTCATCAGGCACACTTGTTTCAGATTCGGCGGCACTGTATCACGGCACCTTGGGCCAATCGGCCGGATGACGAGGTTTCGGCGTGGTTCGCCAAAGGGGGAGGATGCGTCCAGATGGAGTCGAGCAAGCCCGCGCGGCCATGGCCCACATGGGCGCGCTTCTCATGGCCCTGACCCGCCATCCTGACCTGGTCCCGCCTTCCAGCCGATGCCGGCTCGCCCCGGACGAACCCGAATATCCGTCGCTCCCGCACACTGCCTCTCGACCTCACAACCCATCCCACCTGACTGGAGACCATCGATGTCCACGCTAAGGAGCGCCTCGATCATTGCGCTTGCCTCGCTCACCCTTGTCATGACCGCGTGTCAGAAGAAGGCGGAGGGTCAGGTGGTCGCCATCGTCAACGGCGAGGAAATCACGCTGAGCGAGTTGAACACCGAGATTGCCGATCTCAACGTGCCCGCATCGGCCGACAAGGATGCCGTGCGCAGTCAGGTGCTCCAGCGGATGGTCGACCGCCGTCTGCTCGTGCAGGCCGCCAAGGAAGCCGGGCTGGATCGCGATCCGCAATATCTGACCCAGCAGCGCCGGATGCAGGAGCAACTGCTCGTCAGCATGTATGGCAAGAAGACGATGGACGCGATCCGGGTGCCCGACACGGCGACGATCGACAAATATATCGCCGCCCATCCGACCGCCTTTGCCGATCGCAAGCGCTTCAAGCTCGACCAGCTGCAGATCGATACGCCGGCTGACACGACCCGCCTCAAGGAGCTGGAAAGCGCGCACTCGCTGGCCGAAGTCGCGACTCGCCTCACCGCCATGGGCATCGCCTTCCAGCGCGGCACCGGCACGCTGGATTCCGCCGGCGTCGCGCCGGAGATGCTGCAGCGCCTGCAGGCCCTGCCGCCCGGCGAGCCGTTCATCGTGCCCGCCAATGGCAAGCTGGTCATCAATGCGATCACCGCCGTCGAGCCTGTCGCTGTCGACGCCGAGCAGGCCCGCCCGATCGCCGCCCAGACGATCCGCAACGAGGAGCTGAACAAGATCGGCGAGCAGCGCCTCAAGGAAGCCAAGGCAAAAGCCAAGATCGAATATCAGCCCGGCTATGAGATCAAGGCCGAGGACGCCAAGAAGCCGGCTCTCCCGGCGCCCGCCAATGCGGCCGCCCCCGCCGCAAACTAAGTGATGTCCGGGGGGGGGGGGCATCCCACGGTGCCCCCCGGCTCCCGTCCGGCATCTGCCAGCCCAGAGCCGGTGGGCATGTGAAGCACAGGTTCGTTTCGTGATTTTCGATATCCTCGCCTGGAGCTTGACTGCCGCCCCGCTCATGCTGCTCGCCGTGCTCATCATCGAGCTGGCGCTGGGCTCCCTGGTGCGGCCCCGCGCTTACCCCGCACGCTGCCAGACGCCCCCCACCGCGATGATCCTGATGCCGGCGCATGACGAGGCCGGTGGCATCGCCGCCACGCTCGCCCGCCAGCTTCCGCTGCTCGACCCGCAGATCCGGCTCCTCGTCATCGCCGACAATTGCGCGGACGATACGGCGGCCATTGCCCGTGCGGCCGGCGCGCTGGTGCTGGAGCGCCATGATGCGACCCGGCGCGGCAAGGGCCATGCCCTCGCCTTTGGCCGCGATGCCCTGCGCGATGGAGCGCTCCCCGGCCAGTTCCCGCCCGACTGCCTCGTTATCCTCGATGCGGATTGCGAGATCGACGGCGACGATCTGCGCCGGTTGATCGCCACCGCCTGCGCAACAGGACGGCCGGTGCAGAGCCGCTATCTGCTGCGCACCCGATCCGGCGCGAGCGCGATGACGCAAATCTCCAATTTCGCGTTTCTCATCAAAAACCTGGTGCGCGCGCGCGCCAACGCGTGGCTGGGGGCGCCAGCGATGCTCGGCGGCACCGGCATGGCCTTCCCATGGTCCCTCGCCGAACAGGCCCCGCTGGCGACCAGCCATCTGGTCGAGGATCTCGTGCTCGGCATCGATTTCGCACGCGGCGGCCACGCGCCGATCTTCCTCGAACAGGCAACGACCTGGAGCGATCCGGCCAGCCAGCAGGATACGCGCACGCAGCGCACCCGCTGGGAGCATGGCTATATCGACACGGCGCTCAAACATGGCCTGCCGCTGGTGCTGGCCGGGCTCGGCAGGGGCCGACCAGCCCTTTGCTGGCATGGCCTCAGCCTCCTCGTGCCGCCGCTGGCGCTGATGATCAGCCTCAGCCTGCTCATCCTCGCCACTGCCGCCACCCTCGCCCTGCTCGGCGCCACACCCATGCCCGCCATCCTGCTCGCCGCGGCGCTCGGCCTTGCCGGCATCTGCCTGCTGCTGGCCTGGTCTCGCGATGGTCGCAGCACGGTGCGCGCCGCGACCCTGGTACGCATCCCGCTCTATCTCGCCTGGAAAATCCCCGTCTATCTGCGCCTTATCGGCAAGCCAGAGCAGAGCTGGGTGCGCACCCGCCGCGACGGCGAAGACTGACCGCCCCGCCCGCCGACCGGCGCAGGAGAACGGCCATTTGCGCACGGCAAACAGATTTCCGCTTGCATCCCGTGGCGCGACCCGCCTCTATGCGCGCGCGCCGGCATGGCCGGCAATGAGGAGGGGGATGATTTGTCCAGTCAAAGTGAGGCGCGCGAAGCGCCCGGTGCCAGCGAAACACACCGCGGCTGGGGCAGTTTCGTCCTCATCCTGATCGCCCTCATCGTCGAGGGCTTTGATTTGCAGGCCGCCAATTTCGCGGCGCCCGCCATCATCGAGGATTTCGGCATTTCCCGCGCCGAAATTGGCCCGCTGCTCAGCGCCAGCCTGATCGGCGTGCTGTTCGGCGCGATGTTCATCGGGCCGCTGGGCGACCGGTTCGGCCGCCGGACGATCCTCATTACCTGCTGCGTCGCCTATGGCCTGCTCTCGCTGGTCGCGGCGTTTGCGGTCAATCTGACCCAGCTGATCGGCCTGCGCTTCCTCATCGGCATCGGTCTTGGCGCGGTGCTGCCCAATGCGCTGGCGCTGGCCGGTGAACTGGCGCCGCGCCGCCTGCTCGCCACCGCGACGGGGCTGGTCGGGATCGGCATCACGTTCGGCGGCGTGGTCGCCGGCGCGGTGGCCGCCCATTTCCTGCCCACCCATGGCTGGCCGGCGCTGTTCATCGCCGGGGGGATCCTGCCGATCGCCATCGCGTTGTTGCTCTGGATTGCGCTGCCGGAAAGCCCCGCTTTCAAGGCCGGCATCGTGCCCAAGGCCGGCTCCACCGGCGTGCGCGCGGTGCTGACGCCGGAATTTCGCGGGCGGACGCTGGCCATCTGGTTCATTTTCGCCCTCGTGCTGATGGTCATCTATCTGCTGAGCGGCTGGGTGCCCCTGCTCATCAAGGATCAGGGCTATTCCGTGGCGGAAGCTTCATGGATCGCCACGATGATCCATGCCGGCGGCGTGGCGGGCGGCGTCTCCGCCAGCCTGCTGCTCGCCCGCGCGCAATGGAAGATCGTTGCCATCTTCGCTGCCCTGGCGGCGGTTTCGCTGGCGCTGCTCGCCATGCGCGACTGGGGCATGGGCATGCTGATCGCCCTGCTGCTGCTCGTCGGCTTCTTCAGCACCGGCACGCAAAACGGCCTCAACGGCTCGGCCAGCGCGACCTACCCCGCCGCCTTCCGCGCATCCGGCCTTGGCTGGGCGCTCGGCATCGGCCGCGTCGGGTCGATCCTCGGACCGCTGGCCGGATCGCTCGCGATCCTGCTCGGGCTGACCGCTGCCCGCCATTTCTTCGTCATCGCGCTGGCGCCGCTCGCCATTGCCGCCCTTCTCGCCCTCTGGCTGGCCCGTCGCCAGCGTCTCGCTCCGCCCATCGATGGAGAGCAATAACCCTGGAGGAACATGCCATGTCTGCAAAAATGCGCCTGATCGCCACCGAAGAAGCCTGGTCCATTCCGGAAGTCGCGGCGCAATTGCGCGAGGAAGTGCGCGGGCCGACGAGCAGCCTCGACAAATTGCTCTGCCGGGGCATTTATGATGCCGATCCGGACGAGTCCGGCTACGGCCAGATGAACTTTCTCGATGGCCTGCTCGATGTGGACGCCAGACGCCTGCCGGAAATGGATGCGCTCGGCGTCGACATGCACCTGCTCTCGCTCACCGCACCGGGCGTGCAGATGTTCGATGCGGACACCGCCACCGATCTCGCCGCACTCGCCAATGACCGGCTCGCGGCAATCTGCGCCAAGCGGCCCGAGCGCTTTGCCGGCCTCGCCAGCTTCGCGCCGCAAAGCCCCAAACGCGCGGCGAAGGAAATGGAGCGCGCGATCAGGGATCTGAAGCTCAACGGCTTCATCCTCAACAGCCACACCCATGGCGAATATCTCGACGATCCCAAATACTGGCCCTGTCTGGAAGCGGCCGAGGCGCTGAATGCCTGCATCTACATCCACCCGCGCGCCGCGTCCGACCTGCTCAAGGGCCCGCTGATGGATTATGGCATGGACAGCGCCATGTGGGGCTATGGCGTGGAAGTCGGCACCCATGTCGTGCGGATGATGGCCGGCGGCGTGTTCGACCAGTTCCCCAACCTCAAAATCTGCATCGGCCATATGGGCGAGGCGATTCCGTTCTGGATCTGGCGGATCAACTTCATGAACAGCCGCGCGCAGGGCATCGGCCGCGCGCCCAAGACGAAGCTGAGCATCGCCGACTATTTCCAGCGCAATTTCGTGGTGACGACGAGCGGCGTCGAGGACCCGCTGGCGCTGCGCTACACGATCGACAAGATCGGCATCGACAATGTGATGTGGGCGATCGACTATCCCTATCAGCCGATGAAACCGGCCGTGGATTTCATCAAGGCGTTTGAATGCTCGGACACGGAACGCCATGCGCTCTGCCACGGCAATGCCGAGCGGATCTTCCACATCGCACCGCGATAGAACCGGAGGGGGCAGGCCGCGCCGGGACCGGGCGGCGCCGGGCCGGCCCCTCACCGTCTCCGCACCGGGCACACCACGCCTGCGCCCCACCAAACCCACGCGAACGGCTTCCCGGTCAATTTCCTGCGGAGGCTGCCTGATCCCTCGAAATACCGCCATCCCGCGCCGCTTGCGCGCCCATCCGCCATCGCGCCCTTGCCCAACCGGCCTGCATGGCTATGAACAGCCCGGTGAGTGCCTCGATCGTGATCGGGACCGATGCCAATGGCGCACCGGTCCCAATGGACATGGAAGAACTGCTGGCCACCCGGTTGCTCGTTCAAGGCAATAGCGGGTCGGGAAAGTCGTATCTGCTGCGCCGGATGCTCGAGGAAAGCGCCCGCATGGTCCAGCAGGTGGTGGTCGATCCGGAAGGCGACTTCGTCACGCTGGCCGAGCCGTTCGGCCATATCGTCATCGATGGGGCGGCCCATGATGGCCGCGACATCGAGCGACTCGCCGCCAAGGTGCGCGAGAAGCGCGCCTCTGTCGTCCTCACGCTCGACGGGCTGGAGCTGGAGGCGCAGATGCGCTGCGCCGCGCAATTCATCGCCGCCATGTTCGATGCCCCGCGCGAACACTGGTATCCCGCGCTGGTCGTGGTGGACGAGGCGCAGATTTTCGCGCCCGCCGCCGCCGGCGACGTGTCCGACGAGATTCGCCGCATGTCGCTGGCCGCCATGACCAACCTGATGTGCCGGGGCCGCAAGCGCGGGCTGGCGGGCGTCATCGCCACCCAGCGCCTCGCCAAGCTTGCCAAGAATGTGGCGGCCGAAGCCTCCAACTTCCTGATGGGCCGCACCTTCCTCGATATCGACATGGCCCGTGCCGCCGATCTGCTCGGCATGGAGCGCCGGCAGGCCGAACAGATTCGCGATCTGGAGCGCGGCCGCTTCCTCGCGCTCGGCCCGGCCATCTGCCGCCGCCCGATCGCGGTGAAGATCGGCTCGGTGCAGACCAGCGCGCGCACCTCCTCCCACACGCTGATCCCGCTGCCCAAGGAAACCGGCGAAACGGCCGAGGATTTCTTCGCCGTCGAGCCCGAGCCGCGCGAGCCCGGCCTGCCGCTCGGCCCGCCGCCGATCAAGCCGGTCGATAACAGCCGGCGGCTGGACTGGGCGGAGGCGGAGAGCAGCATGGCGCTGATGGTCGAGGATGAGGGGGCCGGACCGTTCACCGCGGCCGATGCGCCGGATGCCGCCGCGATCATCCGCGCGGTCATCTTCGACATGGCGGCGGAGGAGGATTGCACCTACCGGCCAACGCCGGCGCTGTTCCAGGATTTCTGCGTGCGCTGCCGGATGCAGCGGCTGCCCGATCCGGGGCTCGACATGCTGGCCTTCCGCCGCCGCTTCTCCGTCGCCATCGCGGTGGTCGGCAGTGAGGTGGAGAGCGATCCGCAATGGCCGGCCGTGCTGCATCTGGCCGCCCATGTGCCGGACGATCTGCTGGCGCCGTTCCTCCTGCTCGCCCGCACCGCCATCGCCGGTGAGCCCTGCCCGGACGATGCCGCGCTCGCGCGCATCTACGGCACCAGCTCGCCGGGCCGCATCCGCCGGCTGCTCGACTATCTGGAGAAGATGAACCTCATCGTCGTGCGCACCGATTTCGGCGGCCGGCGCTCCGTCACCCTGCCCGAACTCGGCCTGACGACAGCGCCCGCCGAAGCCTGACGGGCGCCCCTCATGTCACCGGGTCGCGCCCTCATTCGAAGAAGGCGATGCTCCGGAACTCGATGCTCTCGCGCACATTGGCGCCGGGCAGGCTGTCATCCCAGAAGGCGGTGTGCGGGCAGCGCCACGGGCGGCTGCGGTCGCTGTCATGGAATTTGAAGAGCAGCGCCTCATCCCGCGTCATCTGCGAGAAATACCACCAGCGATGATCCGGATTATGGCGGAAGATCGCGGCGGCGAGCTGATTGTCGTCGTCCATCGGCGCGAGCATGGCGTCGCCTTCCGGGATCTTGTCGACCACCCAAAGCACATTGGGCGTGCCCTCATCATCCCGCACGGTGCGCGCATCACACACGGCGAGCGGACAATTTTGCGGCGGCGGCGAGAAGGTGCGCCAAAAGCTGGAGATGACGAAGCGCTTGAAGCCTGGCCCGTCCGGCCGCGCACGCTCATAGGCGCGCTGGGCGGCGGCGGGCTGGCGGCTCGGCTCGGTGTCGACATGCACTTCGCCCGCAGCCGGCTGGACGCCGCCATAGTGGCGATAGGGCTCGTCCGACTTAGGCGCTGCGGGAATGTCGCCCGAGGTGCGCAGCATCCAGCCCATCGGCACGACGAAATCCGCGCCATAGGCCGCCTTCACATAATCCAGCACTTCCGCCTGATAATGCGCCTCGACCTCGGCCTTGTCATGGAAATCGCGAATCATCGTCGGCGCATCGAGCAAACGGAAGCCGTGGGTATCGAGGGTGAACCGGTCGCGAATGTCCCGTCCGTCACGGATCGTCATCGGAAACGGACCATAACGCCCGGTGTTCACCTCAACCCCGGCCGAGACAAAGCGCCGGTTGATGTCTGTGCCCGGCAGCAGATAGTTCAGGTTGGCCTGCACCGTGCGCACTGTCTCCTCGATGTCGAGGGCTTCCGTGGCCATGTCCGTCTCCATATCGTTGATCTTGTCCGAATCGAAATACCAACATGGCAAGTTTGGCGGCGCCTGCAAGAGCCGACCACGCATGAGCCCCGGCCCATCCCCTTGCCGGACGCGATCGGCTTGCAGCTTGCGGGCACCATCCCTAGTCTCGGCCGTGCAGCGCCACCGCGCGCGGAGAGGAAACGATCAGGCAATGAACCCCGCCACAGGTCATGACGATCACAGCTGGACCTCCAGCGGCCTTGGCCATGGGGAAGCGCTCAGCCAGTGGCAGGACTGGGCCGCCAGCACCATCGCCCCCATCGACGTCACCGTGTTCGACACCGATCGCTTCGCCGCGCGCTGGAGCAGTCATGGTGTCGGCCAGCTCCGCCTGCTCCAGCTCCATGCGCCCGCCCAGCGCGTCGTCCATTGCGGCACCGATGGCAGCGCCGGGCAGGCCAGCCCCACCATCCAGCTCGTCTATGCCCGCACCGGCGCGCTGCGAACGCGAATGGGCGGCAAGCATTTCATCGTCGAGCCCGGCCAGTTCGTGCTGCTCGACAATACCCGCTTCTACCAGATGGAGATGGACACGGCGCATGAGGCAATCGACCTCATGATGCCGCAGGGCTGGCTGGAAAAACATCTGCCTGACCCCGAGGCACTGCTCGCCCGCCCCATCTCGGCGCGGCAGGGCTGGGGCGCGCCGCTCGGCTCGCTGATCGAGACGATGGTCCGCAATCTCGATGACAGCCCGCTACCCCGACCGCTCATCGCCGAGCAGGTCGGCGCGCTGCTCACGCTGGCCACCGGCTTCCACGAGCCTGCCGAAAAACCCAGCGGCAGCCGCCATCGCGGCCAGCTTGCCCGCCAGATCTTGCGCCGGATCGAGACCGACCATGCCGACCCGGAGCTGACCCCCGAGCGCGTGGCGCGGGAACTGGGCATTTCCCGCCGTTATTTGCAGGTGCTGCTGGCCGGGACGGGCACCAGTTTCGTGCTGGAGCTGAATGCCGTGCGGCTCGATCGCGCCGGCAATCTGCTCACCGATCCGCGTGCGCGGGCGCTGTCCGTCAGTGAAATCGCCTTTCGCTGCGGCTTCCTCGACCCGGGCTATTTCGCCCGGCTGTTCCGCAAGCGGTTCGGCGTGACGCCAAGCCTGTGGCGCGAGGGCGGACAGGGGCACTGACCGCGCAGCGGGACGGAATGGGGACAGCACGACTTCGCTTTTGTCCTGCTTGCCATGCGCATAAATCCTTTGGTTCGGCCGGCCGACGCTTTAGCCTCTAAGCGTATCGCATCGGGCATGCGCCGAGTCCCTCCGGGCCGGCAAACGCCCGGCGCAGACAAGACCCACCATCAGTCCGCCGCCAGACGCCCAGAAACAGCGCAGCGCCGGATGGAGACCGGAGAGGATTGCCATGAGCCAACCGACCAAGGGCTTCCCGCTGCCCAGTTCGCTGAAGGTGGTGCCCGGCACCGAAGCAGCGCAGGCGGCCTTCCCCTATTACACCCAGTTCCATGACGGCGACGATGAGCGCTTCTGGTTCTACAACAGCATGCACTTCCCTGAACCGATGCATCATTTCGACATGATCACGGCGGAGGCCGCCTATTGCGCGCTCGGCAGCTTCAACACCCGCGTGCATGTGCTGCCCACCACCAAGGGCATCGACCATCGCATCATCAACGGCCGCGTGTTCATCGGCGGCGTGGCGGTGACCGACCCGGCCGAAATCGAGGCGCGCGCCAAGGAATTCCAGCAGCGCGCCTTCTATTATTATGAGCATTGGGAAACGCTCTACGACCAGTGGAAGACCAAGATGCGCACGCTGATCGCGGACGCACAGGCCCTCCCCACGCCGTCCCTGCCCGAGCTGGAGCCGATCGAGACGACGCACACCGGCAAGGGCGTTGCCGCCAACCATGCGCTGATCGACACCTATCGGAAGACGCTCGAGGGCTATTTCCGCATGTGGCACCATCATTTCGAGTTTCTGCTGCTCGGATACGGCGCCTATCTGACCTTCTTCGACTTCTGCAAGAAAGCCTTCCCGGAAATCAGCGATCAGGCGATCAGCCGCATGGTCGCGGGCATGGAAGCCGAGATTTTCCGCCCGGACGAGGAAGTGAAGCGCCTCGCCCGCCGCGCGGTGGAGCTGGGCGTGGACGATAAATTCCATGACGGCATGGTGATCGACGATGTGCTGGCCGCGCTCGACCAGCTCGGCGGCGCGGGCAAGGACTGGCTGCAAGAGCTGGAGACCAGCCGCAACCCGTGGTTCAACGTCAATGTCGGCGATGGTTTCTACCATTATCACCGCTCATGGAATGACGATCTCTCCATGCCGTTTGCCGCGCTGCCCGGCTATATCGACAAGGTGAAGGCCGGCATCAAGCTGGAGCGCCCGACCGAGCGGCTGATCGAGGAACGCGAGCAGCTGGTCGCCGATTATCGCGAGCTGCTCGATACCGACGAGGACCGCGCGACCTATGACCAGCTCATCACGCTGGCGCACCGCGTCTTCCCCTATGTGGAAGGCCATAAATTCTACTGCGAGCATTGGTACACCAATCTCTTCTTCAACAAGATCCGCGAATATGGCGATCTGCTGGCCGCCAACGGCTTCTTCGCCAAGCCGGAGGACGTGTTCCACCTCACCCATTATGAGCTGGAAAGCGCGATCATCGACCTGATGCTGAGCTGGTCGAGCGGCTCGGACCCGATCGGCCCGCGCCACTGGCCGCCCATCGTCGCGCAGCGTCAAGCCGCGAACAAGGTCTGGGGCGAGCATGTTGTCCCGCCAGCGCTTGGCGCCGTGCCCGATGTGATCGACGATCCGGCCATCGTCATGCTCTGGGGCATCACGCGCGAGAGCCTCGATGCCTGGCTCTCCGTCGATGAGGATGCGCCGAGCAACGAGCTGAAGGGCTTTGCCGCCTGCCAGGGCGTGGTCGAGGGCACGGCCCGCGTGGTCAAGTCCGTCGAGGAAATCAGCCGGTTGCAGCAGGGGGATATTCTTGTCTGTCAGGTCACCAACCCGACCTGGGCGCCGATCTTCCAGAAGATTTCGGCCGCCGTCTCGGACATTGGCGGTTCGATGAGCCACATGGCCATCGTCGCGCGCGAATATGACCTGCCCGCCGTGGTCGGCACAGGCTCCGCGACCCGGCGCATCCGGGACGGCCAGCGCATCCGCGTCGATGGCGGACGCGGCATCGTCACCATCCTCGAAGAGACGCCGGGCCTCGCTGACGCACCCGCGCTCGAAGACGCCTGAGGAGGCGGCCTATATGACTGACAAGGATGCGATCGGCTGGTTCGCGGACCTGCGCATCGATGATCGCCCGACCGTGGGCGGCAAGGGCGCGAGTCTGGGTGAGCTGACCCATGCCGGCATCGACGTGCCGCCCGGCTTCGTGGTCACCACCCATGCCTTCGAGCTGTTCCTTACGGCGCTGGAACAGGCCTCCCCGGTGCGCGCGCTGGTCGAAGCGGTCGACCCGGCCGATCTCGAGGCGGTGACATCGCTCTCCACGGCCCTGCGCGCGCGCGTGGAGGAGGAGCCGCTGCCGCAGCCGGTGGAGCGCGCTATCCTTGATGCGCATACCAAGCTGACCGGCGGCGACATGGGCGTCACCGTTGCGGTGCGCTCCTCGGCGACCACGGAAGATGCCGAGGACGCCAGCTTCGCCGGCTTGCAGGACACGTTCCTCTGGGTGCTCGACGCGCAGGATACTGTGCAGCGCGTGCGCGAATGCTGGGGCAGTCTCTATTCGGTCGAGTCCATCACCTATCGCCGCAAACATGGACTGCCCGAGGAAGGCGTCGCCATGGCGGTCGTCGTCCAGATGATGGTCGATGCGCGCACGGCCGGCGTGATGTTCACGCGCAGCCCGACCACGGGCGACAAGTCCGTCATCACCATTGAGGGCGCGTGGGGCCTTGGCTCGGCGGTCGTCTCGGGCGAGGTGACGCCGGACCGCTGGGTGATGGGCAAGATCACCGGCGAAATCAGCGCGCGCAACATCAGCGACAAGCATATCAGGCAAGTGCCAGCCCCCCATGGCGGCGGCATCATCGACGAGGATCTGCCAGCCGACCTGCGCACCGCGCCCTGCCTCTCGGACGAGCAGTTGCAGGCGCTGCGCACGGTGGGCCGCCGCATCGAGAAACATTATGGCCGCGCACAGGATATCGAGTGGGCGATCGACAAGAGCGGCGCGCTGCTGCTGCTGCAAAGCCGGCCGGAAACGGTGTGGTCCGCCAAGGCGCAGGCGCCCGTGACCGCGCCGCTGGCCGATCCGCTCAAACATGTGATGACGATTTTCGGAGGACGTAAATAGATGAGCCTCACCGCCAGAGACGTCGAGGAAATCATGAAGCTGCTCGAAGCTTCGACCTTCGACCGGCTCAGCCTCGAACTGGATGGCGTCAAGCTGGAGCTGGAGCGCGGTGGCAGCACCGCGCCCCGCGCGCGGCGTGAGGTGGCACCGGCGGCGCCCGCGCCCGCCGCCACGCCGGCACCCACCGCCGCGCCGGCACCGGCCGCCGCCCCCGCCTCAAAGCCGCCCAGCAACCGCGAGGCCGGGCTGGTCGAGATTACCGCGCCGTTGCTCGGCATCTATTATCGCGCGCCCAAGCCGGGCGAGGCGCCGTTCGTCGAGGTCGGCCAGCGGGTCGATAGCGAGACGGTGATCGGCATTGTCGAGGTGATGAAGCTGATGAACGCCGTGCCCGCCGGCGTCAGCGGCGAGGTGGTCGAAGTGCTCGCCACCAATGGCGAACTGGTCGAATATGGCGAAGTGCTGATGCTGGTGCGGCCGGACGCCGGGTGATGGGACAAGCGCCCGCCATGCCGCCCTTTCCACGCTTCGACACGCCCCGCCCGGCATGCGCGGACGCGGTGCGTTGAGCATCCGCCGTATCCTCATCGCCAATCGCGGCGAGATTGCCGTGCGGATCATCCGCACCGCGCAGGCGCTCGGGCTGGAGACGGTGCTCGCCGTGTCGCAGGCCGATCGCGATTCGCTCGGCGCGCGCATGGCGGACCGGGCGCTGTGCATCGGCCCCGCCCGCCCCGGCGAGAGCTATCTGCGCGTCGAGGCGATCGTGCAGGCCGCGCTGGGGTCCGGCTGTGACGCCATCCATCCCGGCTATGGCTTCCTCGCCGAGCGCGCCGATCTGGCTCGCCTGTGCGAGCAGGAAGGCGTCATTTTCATCGGCCCGACCGCGGCGCAGATCGAGGCCGTGGGCGACAAGCTGCGCGCCCGCGCCGAGGCGATCGCGGCGGATGTGCCGGTCGTCCCCGGCGGCCCGGTGGAGAGCCCCGCCCATGCGCAGGCGCTGGCGCAACAGATCGGCGCGCCGTTGCTCATCAAGGCGGTCGGCGGTGGCGGCGGACGCGGCATGAAGCTGGTCGAAAATCTCGCCGATCTCACCGCGATCATGGCCATGGCCTCGGCCGAGGCCGGCGCGGCGTTTGGCGATGAGCGCGTCTATCTGGAGCGCTATGTCGCGCAGGGCCGCCATGTCGAGGTGCAGGTGCTGGGTGACGGCCAAGGTAACGTCATCCATCTGGGCGAGCGCGATTGCTCGGTGCAGCGCCGCTACCAGAAGCTGATCGAGGAGACGCCCGCCCCGTATCTGCCCGAGGCGATCCGCAGCGCCATGCATGAGGCGGCGGTGCGCTTCGCCGCGCGGCTCGATTATCGCGGCGCCGGCACGGTGGAATTTCTCTACGATGTGGCGCGGGAACAATTCTACTTTCTGGAAATGAACGCGCGCATTCAGGTGGAGCATCCGGTGACCGAGATGGTGACCGGCATCGACCTTGTCGCCGAGCAGATCGCCATCGCCAACGGGGCAGGCTTGCGCCGGACGCAGGACGATGTGCGCATCGACGGCGCGGCCATCGAAATCCGCGTCAATGCCGAGGACCCCGCCCGCAATTTCGCGCCCAGCCCCGGCACGGTAAGCGCTGTGCACTGGCCCGCCGGCGCGGGCATCCGCGTCGACACCCATATCGTTGACGGCGCGAAAATCCCGCCTTTCTATGATAGCATGGTCGCCAAGATCATCGCCCATGGGCCGGACCGCGCCACGGCACTCGCCCGGCTGCGCGCCGCGCTACGCGACACACGCATCGACGGCATCTCGACGAACATCGCGTTTCAGGCCGACAATCTGGCCGATCCGGATTTTGCTCATGGCGGCGTCGATACCGGCTTTCTCACGCGCCGCGCCGCGCGCGCTACAGGAGACTGAGCATGGCGGACATCAAGCTCGTCGAAACATCGCTGCGGGACGGCAATCAGTGCCTGTGGGGGGCGCTCGGCGTCGACACCGCCCGCACGCTCAGCATCGCCCCGGTGATGGAGCGGGTCGGCTTCAAGGCGATCGACTTCACCACCTCCACCCATATGGGCGTGGCGGTGCGCTACAAGCAGGAAGACCCGTGGGAGCGCATCCGGCTGATGGCGGCCGCCTGCCCGACCACCCCGCTGCAATTCCTCTCCACCGGCTTCCGCTTCATCGCCTGGGAGACGGCGAGCCCGGACTTCATGGCGCTGGCGTTCCGCACGCTGATGAAGAACGGCATCGGTCGCTTCGCGCTGGCCGACCCGATGAACGACGCCGACGCGAACGTCGAAGTCGCCCGGATGATCCGGCAAGATGGCAACGCTTACATCATCGGCGCGCTGGTCTTCACGCTGAGCCCGATCCACGACGACGCCCATTATGCCGAAGCGGCGCGCAAGATGGCCGCCAGCCCGGATATCGACGCGCTCTATATCAAGGACCCCGGCGGCCTGCTCAGCCCGATGCGGGCGCGCACGCTCATCCCCGCCATCCGCGCGGTGATTGGCGACAAGCCGCTGGAATTGCACGCCCATTGCACCATCGGGCTGGGCGAGCAGAGCTATTATGAGGCGGCCGATCTCGGCATCGAGGCGCTGCAATGCGCGAGCGGCGCGCTGGGCGACGGCACCTCCAACCCGCCGATCGAGCGGGTCGTCGCCAATCTGCGCGCGCTCGGCCACAGCGTCGACATCGACGATGAAGCGCTGGGCGAGGTCAGCGCCTATTTCACCGCGCTGGCCGCTGCTGAAAATCTGCCCTCCGGCCACCCCATGCCGTTCGATGCCACCTATCGCCAGCATCAGTTGCCCGGCGGCATGGTCGGCACCATGCGCCGCCATCTGGCTGATCACCGCGTGCCGCATCTGGAAGGCGCGGTGGTCGAGGAACTGGGGCGCGTGCGCGAGGAGCTGGGCTGGCCGATCGTGATGACGCCCTTTGCCCAGATGGTGATGACGCAGGCGGTGATGAACGTGACGGCCAAGGAGCGCTACAGCGTGATCCCGGATGAGGTGATCCGCTATGCCATCGGCAAGTTCGGCCGGCCCAACCAGCCGATCGCCCCCGATGTGCTGGACCGGATCATGGCCCTGCCGCGCACCAAGGAACTGGCCGCCGAGCCGGGCATGGCCGACCTGCCCGCGCTGCGCAAACGCATCGGCACGCATCTCAGCGACGAGGAATTTCTGCTGCGCGCCACCATGCCCGCCAATCTGGTGGACGCCATGCAGGCCGCTGGCCCCGCCCCGCGCCAATATGACCCGAGCCTGCGCCCGGCCATGGCGCTGATCCGCCAGCTGCTCGCGCGCACGGATGTGACGCGCGTCAGCGTGGAGAAGGCCGGCTTCAAGCTCGAACTCGACAGCTGCGTGCCCTGACAGAAGGACCATAACCCCGTGACCACTCCCCTCTGGAGCGAGGCACTGCGCCCCGCAGCCGGCTTCATGTTCGATCTCGATGGCACGCTGATCCTCAGCGACAAGGCGCTTGGCGGCTACACATTGCTGCCCGGCGCAGTGGAGTTGCTCACCGATCTGGAGGCCCGCGGCGTGCCCTTCCTCGCGCTCACCAACGGCAGCGCCTATCCGGTGACGCAGCAGGCGCCGCGCCTGCGCGCGCTCGGCCTGCCGATCTCGGACGAGCATCTCTTTACGCCCAACAGCGTGGCCGCCAAGGTCTTCCATGATCGCGGCATCCAGCGCGTGCTGGTGCTCGGCACGCAGGGCGTTGCCGACGCGCTGCAAGGCGATGGCGTGGCCACCTGCTTTCCCGGCGAGGATGCCGCCGCGCAGGCAGACGCCGTCTATGTCGCCTGGCATCCGGAGTGCAGCATGGCGGACATCCACGCCGCCTGCGACGCGGTGCTGCGCGGCGCGGCCTTCTTCACCGCGTCGGACGTGCCCTTTTTCGCCAGCCGGCACGGCCGCGCTTTCGGCTATAGCTGCGCGATTTCCGGCGCGATCGCCCGCGTCACCGGGCAGGAACCGGAAGTGACCGGCAAGCCCTCGCTCCACGCCATGCAGTTCGTTGCCGCCAGGCTCGGCATTCCGGTCGAGTCGGTCGTCGTGATCGGCGATGATCCCCGCGTGGAAACCGAGATGGCGCGGCTGGGCGGGGCGATGGGCGTTGGCGTCACCACCGGCACCACCTCGGCCGCCGAATGGGCCGCCCAGCCGCCCGAGCGCCGCCCGCACCGCGTTATCGACAGCCTTGCCGAGCTGGACGCGGTCGGCCTGCTCATCTGAGCCCGCGACCCCGGACATTGCGTCAATCGGAGAGGTGCACCACCCGCTTGGCGCCAATGTGGCCCATTCAGACCATGATGGCCGCCACGACCGGTCAATGCGGCGCCATGCCCGGCAAGGCGCTGGTCTTCCCGCCTGATTTGGCCGACACTGGCGCCGACCTATCACCGGAGACCCGCCGCCCATGATCTTCACCGATCCCGCCGTTGCCGCCGTTTTCGCGAGCTATGAAGCACATGCCGCCGCCGATCGGGCGCGCCTCGCCCCGGTCGATCGGGATCCGATCCACCGCGATGAACTGCTTCTGCCCGTCGGCCCCGAAGTCGGCGCGTTCCTGCACGCGCTGGTGCTGGGCCGTCGCCCGGCACGCATCCTCGAACTGGGCACCAGCTATGGCTACTCGACCCTGTTCCTCGCCGATGCTGCCAAGCAGGTCGGCGCGCGCGTCGTCACCATGGATCTCGTCGACTACAAACAGGCCCATGCCCGGGAGCAACTGGGCCGGGCGGGCCTTGCCGATGTCGTGGAGTTTCGCCTCGGTGACGCCGTCGCGATGATCGCGGACGATCCCGGCCCCTTCGACCTGGTGCTGCTCGATATCTGGAAGGACATGTATCTGCCCTGCTTCGAGGCGCTTTACCCCAAGCTCGCGGACGAGGGGATCATCGCTGCCGATAACATGATCCACCCCGCCTCCGCGCGGGCGAGCGTGCGGAAATATCGCGCGGCGGTGGCGGCCAGGGCCGATCTCCAGACCACGCTGTTGCCGATCGGCCAGGGCGTCGAACTCAGCGTGCGCTGGCGCGAGGGCAACCCCAAACTCTGATGCGCTGCCCTGGTGCGCCGGCCCACGGGCCGGGGACGGTGAACCCGGTGGAGATGGTCACGATCGCGGCCGATAGATCGACACGCTTGCCCGCCGGCACGGCCGCCCCGCGCATCACCGGCCAGTCTCGGCCGGTTCCTCGATCGCCTGATATTGCGTCGCGAAGGAGGGGTCGCAATCATAGGGGAACACATAGCTCCCATCCTTCTTCTGCCACTGAATGTAGCGCGCGCCCGCATTGTCGAGGGTTTCGGGGTCCTCGAACCACTGGGTCGCCTTCAGCGTCCTGCGATCCGCGCTCAGCTTGTAGCGCTCGACCATATGCACATTGGCGCTGTGATCGAGCCCGTTATTGGTAATCGTCGCGGGCGCAAGATGGGTGGTGTCGACCACCAGTTCATCGCCCTCCCAATGGCCGGTCGAGTGCCCGACCTTGCTATGCGGCGCATCGGCCGGCGGATGCGCGCGCCCATCCATAAAGATCAGCCGGACCTGATCGAAATACTCATATTTGAAGACGATCAGTGTGGGCGTCTGGTAGATTTCAAACGGGAAGGGCCCCTGAATGGCATAGACGACAGACGGCGCGGCACAGACCCGCGATAGCGTCATTTCATCCTGCGGCCGCCACTTCGCCGCCGCCGCCTGCGCGCCGGGCTTGAGCTTGAGCCCGCCAAATTCGCCGCTCGGAAACTCCGCCACGCCGGTATCGTCCAGCACCACCGTATCGGGTGGCAGTTTGGCGATCAGCGCCGGGTCCGTGGCGTCTGGCGTTGTGTCCAGCGACCAGAAGCCCGCCAGATCGGGCGGTGCGCGGTCCGCCGCCGCAGCCGGCAGCGGCAGCGCCACCACCGCCCATGCCGCCAGCCCGGTCCGGGCCGCGCGCCTCATCCAGTCCATGCTCCTCCCTCCATGATCATGCCCTGCCAGCCATCCCGCCCTAACCATCGCTTTGCCCGAACATCTGCCCGATCGGCTTGCCGTTGGCGTCAAAGGCAGCGCGTAGGCGCAGATAGGGCTTGCCGTCACGCGAGACCCAGCCGTCGATCGTGACGATGTCCCCCGGCTTGACGCTGTCACGCGCCCAACCGCGCCGCATCAGCACTACCGGCGCATTGGTTTCCGCTCGCCAGCGCTGGACCTTGCCGGTCTCGTCCGTCACATCGAGACCGATGGTTCCGTGCGGGTTGGTGAAATGAAAATCCGTCACCGTGCCGCGCAGTTTGACGGTTTTGTTCGCGTCAAAAAAGGCGGCAAAGGAATGATGGGCCTGCGCGGCCGATGGCCCGATCAGGCACAGCGCCACGGCGGCCAATAGCGACTTGCCAAGCATATCCAGTCCTCCCCTTGCCGGAGAGACTAGAGGATCAATGCCGGAAAAGTCGAGCCTTCCCGTGCAAGATCATCTTGTCCATCATGATCCTCCCGCGCGCCATGACGACACCGCCCCGGCCAGCTCCTGCCGACACGAAGACGCGCGGCGAACCCATTGGGCCCGCCGCGCGTCGCAATCCGATAAAACGGGTCTGGCGGGCCCGACGGGCCCTCCCGCTCAGCCCTCGGCCGCTGCCTTGGGCCGCAGCACGATGTGGCCGACCGCCGTGTTGGAGGCGGGCACATGGTAGAAGCGGTGAAGCTGCTCGACATCCTTGCCCAGCGCGGCGCGCATGATGAGCCACATGATCAGCTCAATGCCTTCCGAGCCGGATTCGCGCAGATATTCCAGCCGCGTGATCGCCCGCAGCTTGTCGGTATCGTCGATCAGGCCATCGAGGAACGCATTGTCGAACTCGGGATTGATGAGCCCGGCGCGCGGACCCTGCAACTGGTGGCTCATGCCGCCGGTGCCCCAGATCTGCACGTTGAGATCCTCCGGGAAGCTGCGCACCGCATGGGCGATCGCCTCGCCCAGCATCCAGCAGCGATTGCCGGACGGCGTGGGGAACTGCGTCACATTGACGGCGAGCGGAATGACGCGGCAGGGCCACTCCTCCACCTGACCGAACATGAGGCTGAGCGGCACGGTGCAGCCATGGTCCACATCCATGTGGTTCATCAGCGTCAGGTCGAACTCGTCGAGCACGAGCTGCTCGGCCAGGTGCGCCGCCAGCTCGACATGGCCATAGACGGTCGGCACCGGGCGCGGGCCCCAGCCTTCGTCCGCCGGCGCGAACTCTTCCGCGCAGCCAAGCGCGAAGGTCGGCACCACGTCCAGCATCAGGGCGGAAGCGTGGTCGTTATAGCACAGGATCACCACATCGGGCTTTTCCTGCTCTTCCCACTGCTTGACCCAGTCATAGCCGTCGAAAACGGGTTTCCAATAATCTTCGCCCGTCCGCCCATGGTCGAACGCCGCGCCGATCGCGGGTACGTGGCTCGTGGCGACGCCCGCCGTGATCCGCGCCATTAATTGCCGTCCCGGATCGAGCGGTTGCCATCGGGCGAGCGGCCGCCCGCGCGCATCATCGCGGCATATTCGTCCGCGGTCATGGTGGTCATCGAGCTGACCGCCTTCTGCACGCTCCAGCCATCCGTATTGGAAAGCTTGACGAGGAAGTAGATATTGCCGCCAAGATCGATCAGGCGATTGAAATCGCGCTCGAGAACGGCCTGCTTCTGCTCGGCGCTCATCCGGAAGCGATCCAGATAGCTATGCTCGTCCGCCTTGAAAGCCTGGCGGTTGGCCGGCTCCATCAAGGACATGCAGAATTTGTGGAGATGGTAAGCCTCGCGCGACCGAATAGCGGTGAACACCGTCGTGCCTGGAATATCTTCCAGATCTTTCAGCGGATAAAGGCGGGGGGTACGCATGGTTTGACTTTCAATCGAGCAAGTGAAATGAAATTGGGTGAAAGCCCTCCCCTATTTCCGGAGGTTCGAGCCTCCCTGTGCTTGCGCCTGTGTCCGTGTGCACATGCGAGATCAAGCCGGCTCCTAGCATAGACTGGCGATGATAGCTATGTGCTTCGCGGCGGGGCCGCTGCGCCGCGGAACCACGGGCGGAAAAACGAACCCGCCATTTGCCTCGCGCGGCGTTGTTCCATAGCTTTGCGCTGGACCGTCCATGGTCACGGGCGCACAGGATCGCCCGATTCACCACGCAGGGAGCGCGCCTATGGACTCCGCCACATCCGGCTTGCCGCCATTTCAGCAATCCCTGGCAGCCCGGCTCATTTCCGCCAGGGAAGCCGTCATCGGCCCGCTGCGCGTGGCGTTGCGGAAAGTCGCGCTGAGCGAACCGCAATGGCGCGTGCTGCGCGAGCTGGCCGAGCGGACATCATGCGATCCGACGACATTGGCCTCCGCCGCGCTGCTCCACCCCCCCAGCGTCACCCGCATCATTCGCGACCTGGAATCGCGCGGCCTCGTCATCCGGCGTGAGGATGGCAACGACCGGCGCCGGGCCCATGTCAGCCTCTCACCCGCAGGCCACATGATGGTGGGGCAGGTCGCCAAGGACATGGCCGGCGTCTATCAGGATTTCTCGCGGCGGTTCGGCGCCGATCGGCTGGAACGGCTGGCCGCCGAGCTCCATGCGCTCTCCACCACGCTGACCGCCACCGAATAGCCTGGATTCGCGGCGTTGCGGGGCGCTGGCATAAAGGCTTTGGCAAAAATAGTTATCGTGTTAATTATAAAGGCGTCGAATCGGCGAAAGCGTATCGACGAAGGAGAGTGAGATGCAGGAAGTCCGCGTTACCCCGTCAGGCGCATTCGACAATCACGCGCGCCCTTACCGCCACATTACCGCGCGCCCGCTCGCCGCCGCCATGGGCGCGGAGATTGCCGGCGTGGATGTGCGGTCGCTCTCCGACGAGGCTTTTGCGGAAGTGCAGGATGCGCTGTGGCATCACAAGATGATCTATTTTCGCGATCAACCCCTGAGCCATGCCGATCATGAAGCGTTCAGCCTGCGCTGGGGGCCCTTCGGTACCGATGCCTATACCGCCGGCGTTGCGGACCATCCCGATGTCCAGCCCGTCATCAAGGAAGCCGAAACCTGTACCAAGGCGGTGTTCGGCGGTTCCTGGCATACCGATTCGGCCTTCCTGCCCCAGCCGCCCTCGGTGAGCACGCTCTATAGCGTGGAGATCCCGCCCTATGGCGGCGATACGGCCTGGGCGAATACGGTGCTCGCCTATCGGATGCTGAGCCCGGCGATGCAGGCGATGCTCGCGCCACTGCGGATCCATATGTCGGCGCAGGTCAATTTTGATACGCAGGCTCGGCTCGTCGGCGCAGCCATTCCCTTCGCCTCGGACGCGAAGAAGGACCAGGCATTCTCCGGCTCCTATCATCCGCTTGTCCGCACGCATCCGCACTCCGGCGAAAAAGCGCTCTATGTCGATGAATCCTATGCAATCGGCATTGAAGGCATGACGAGCGCGGAAGCCCGGCCACTGCTCGCCTTTCTCGCCGCGCATATCACCCAGCACGCCTTCACCTGCCGCCTGCGCTGGGAGCCGAAGATGCTGGTGCTGTGGGATAACCGCATCAGCCTGCACCACGCCAGCAACGATTATGACGGCCATCGGCGCGAACTCTATCGCACGACCGTTCAGGGCGAAACACCGGCCTGACCAGCTTGCGGCCGTCGCTCGACGCGCGGCCCGCACAATGAAAAGCGGCCCCGCAGAGTGCTGCGGGGCCGCCTGTCTCATGCCCTGTAATGCACGCTCAGCCGATCAACCGAAGCTGATCGCCGTCCGCATGGCACGCCGGCGCAGCGTGCCGCCGACCAGACCGAAGCCGATGATCATCATCGCCCAGCTTGCCGGCTCAGGCACCGCTGGTGGCGGGCCGAACTCAAAGAACAGCAGATCCTGATTTTTGGCGTTCTTGGCCACGTAGAAGCTCAGGCTGGGATCGATGGTGAGATCATTTGCGCCCGCCAGATACTGGTTCGCCAGGTCGCGGACCTCCGAGCCTCCTTTCCGTGTCTGGTCGCTCCAGTTCGAGCTGGTGAAGGCCCCCGTGCTGACGTTGAAGTTGCTCTTCGTTTCATAGAAGGCTTCCCAGACCGCCAGTTGCACAGCCGCATCGACCAGCGGGCTGTTGGTGGTCGTCCCATAGGTGCTGATCAATCCGGCGATCGTGTCATAGCTTCCGCTCTTGCCTTTACCGGCCAGATAGTCGGACAGCGTCACGACTTCGAAACTGCCCTTTTTGGAGGTCTGGGACAGCTCGATGCAAAAGGCCTTGAGAGTCGTGGCGGCCCCGCCATCAAGGCTGCCCTTGATCGTCTGTGGTGACAGCAAGGCCGTGGTGCTGACTTTCGGCGCGCTGTTGGGCCAGAAATTGACGGCTGGCGCATTGACCTTGGCAGAATATTGATTGCCATGAATGGTCGAAACCGACGTAATATCCAGCGTCGTCGCGCTCGCCGCACCGGCAAAACTCATGGCGGCCGCCCCCAGGGCAACCGTGAACCAGCTTTTCATATCCTTGTCTCCCACAAAAGATGGCGCTCGCCTTATCGGGGCATCGCAATTTGTTAAATTGCGTTAATCACCTTCTGATTCATTCGTATTGTTTTGGGACAGACTCTGTTGTTACGACCGATTCCACCCCATCGAGGTGGCCGGTTACTGGCCATTGCTCACGGATGAATATGCATAATCCCGATTTTACAACGCATTGTGAAGGCTCGCGCCACGACAGCGCCCCTCTTCGCTTCGGACACCCTAATCGCCTTGACCCCGCTCTCATCGACCGCTCTTATGCCGGGCAGACACGCCTTATGGACAAGCTGCGCATCCTGATCGGCAAGCCTTCCGTGCCCGAAACCCGCGTCAGCCGCGCCCCTGGAGACGCATCATGAAGACGGCCGTCATCATTGGCGCGGGATTTGGCGGGCTAGCGCTCGGCCTGCGCCTGCAATCGGCGGGCATCGCCACCACCATCCTCGAGGGCCGCAACCTGCCCGGCGGGCTCGCCCATGCCTGGCAAAAGGACGGCTTCACCTTCGATGCCGGTCCCACCATCATCGCCGATCCGGACAGCTTCGCCGGGCTTTGGCGCCTCTCCGGCCATAATATGGCCGATGATGTGACGCTGCTGCCGGTCGATCCCTGCTACCGGCTCAATTGGCCGGACGGCACCAATTTCGATTTCAGCCATGATGATGCGCAACTGCGCGGCGAGATCGCCCGGCTCGATCCCGGTGACCTTGCCGGCTATCAGCGCTTTCTCGATTACAGCGCCGCCGCCTGCCGGGAGGGGTATGAAAAGCGCGGCCATGTCGCCTTCCAGACCCTCGGCGCGATGCTCAGCGCGGTGCCCGACCTTGTGCAATATCAGGCATGGCGCTCGGTCTACGCCATGGTCGCGCGTTTCGTGAAGAATGAGAAGCTGCGGCAGGCATTGTCCTTCAACACCCTGCTCATCGGCGGCAACCCCATGACGACGAGCGCCATCTACGCGCTCATCCACAAGCTGGAGAAGGACAGCGGCCTGTGGTTCGCCCAGGGCGGCACCCATGCGCTGGTGCGCGCCATGGCCAAGCAGTTCGAGCGGCTCGGCGGCACGCTCCATCTGAGTGATCCGGTGGTGCGGATCGAGACGGTGGGGGATCGCGCCACCGCCGTCACCACGCGCGCGGGGCGGCATGTCGAGGCGGATGCGATCGCCAGCAATGCCGACCTCATGCACAGCTATGCCGACCTGCTGGCCGATCACAAGCGTGGCCCCGAGCGTGCCCACGCCATCGCCCGCAAGCGCTGGAGTCCGAGCGCGTTTCTCGTTCATTTCGGCATCGAGGGGACGTGGCCCGGCATCCCGCACAACATGATCCTGTTCGGCCCGCGCTACCGCGAGCTGCTGACCGATATTTTCGATCATGGCGTGCTGCCGGAGGATTTCGCCATCTATCTCCATCACCCGACCGTGACGGACCCAAGCCTGGCGCCGCCCGGCCACTCGACCTTCTATGCGATGGTGCTGGCGCCACATCTCGGCAAGCTGCCAATCGACTGGAACGAGGTGGGGCCGATCCTCACCGAGCGCATTCTCGACGAGATCGGCCGGCGTTTCATTCCGGACATACGCAGCCGCATCAAGGTGCAATTCTCCTATGCGCCGCCCGATTTCGCGCAGGATCTGGGGGCTCATCATGGCAGTGCCTTCAGCCTGGAGCCCCTGCTCACCCAAAGCGCGTGGCTCCGCCCGCATCACCGCGACGATGTGATCGGCAATCTCTATTTCGTCGGGGCCGGCACGCATCCGGGGCCGGGCGTTCCCGCCGTGCTCGCCTCGGCCCGCGCCACGGCCGCGCTCATGCTGGGCGATCCGGCGTGAGGCGACTGCGCCGGCTTGCCATCTATTGCGGCTCGGCCAGCCCGCGCGATCCGCTCTATGCGCAGACCGCGCAGGCCGTCGGCACGCAGCTTGCGCAATGGGGCATCGGCCTCGTCTATGGCGGTGGCAAGGTAGGCCTGATGGGCGTGCTGGCGGATGCCGCGCTGGCCGCGGGCGGCGAGGTGACCGGCGTCATCCCCGAAGCGCTGGTCGACGCCGAAATGGCGCATCGCGGCCTCACGCAATTGCATGTCGTGCCGGACATGCACGCCCGCAAGGCGCTGTTCACGACGCTGGCGGACGGCTTCATCGCCCTGCCCGGCGGTGTCGGCACGATGGATGAGCTCTGGGAAGCGGTGAGCTGGGCGCAGCTTGGCTATCATGACAAGCCGGTGGGGCTGCTCAACGCCGGCGGCTTTTTCGATCATCTGCTGGCCTTCAACGCGCATATGATCGAGACGGGCTTCATCCGCCCCGCGCATGCCACCATCCTCACCGCCCGCGCGACACTGGCCGAACTGGTCGACGCCATGGCGTGCTATGCCCCGCACGAAGCCATCTTCAGCATGAAAATCGACCGGTTGTGAGGGCCTGTCGAGGCCCCTGGGGCCAGCGCGCAGGGCTATCGCAACAACGAGCAGACCGTGCCCCTTTGCGGATAATCCCCCGGCATCGTTGACCCACACCAAAGGGCAGGCCGCAACCGGGATGACACCACCGGCCCAGCCTCGCCCGCGACCGCGAATCAACCGGCGGCAGCGTCGGCGTCGGCGTCGGCCGGCCGCGGCGTTGCCGCCGCATCGGCCAACCAGTGCTGCCCCGGCTTATTCCTTCGCGCCGGCGACGCAGTGCCATGATGCGGGATCATTGGCCTCGCCCTTGCCGCTATAATGGGCGACCTGCGGCCAGATGCAGGCCGGCCGCGTCCTGGTGCCATCGGCCCGCGTGGCAACGAGCGTGCCCGGCGCCTGCCCTTTCTCGACCCATGCATCGAGCGAGCCCAGCCAGTTGACGACATCCGCGCCCGGTCCGCCCCGGCAATGGCCGACGCCCGGCAGCAAATAAGTGCGCAGATGCTCTGCCGCGCCCTTGGCATCCCCCTTCGCCACGGCCTTCGCATAATCGAGCGTGCCCACCGCGCTCGGTCCCGCATCGGACTCGCCATGCCACAGGATCAGCCGGCCGCCGCGCGCGAAGAAAGCGGAGAGATCGGGATTGGTCGCCTCATATAGTTTGGCGAACGCGCTGGATCGTGCCTCAACCACATCCTTGGGAGTGAGCTGGGCGAAATCCACCTGCCGGCCATCGAACAGCAGATGTCCCAGTCCCGGCATGCCACCGCCTGTGCTGGCCGTGGTGCCGCCGCCGGAGGTGTTGATGAACATGCTCCAGTCGGCCTCGCCGCCCTTGCTCAGCGGCAGTTGCGCCCAGCTTCCGTCCGGTGCGCGCACGCCGGCATACATGGTGTTGAGCGCGGCGACCTGCCCTTTGGAGAGGCAGCTATCCGCATTCTGCCCCGGCTTGCAGGCCAGCGCGGATGGCTGCCAGCCACAGGCGCGCGGCTGCGCGATCACGCCATCGACCAGTCCGTCCTTGCCGTCGCAGGCCTTGAGCGCGCTCTCGCTGACCAGCTTGAGCAATGCCGGGGTGAAGGCGCCACCCGGCCGCGCAAAGCCGATATTGCGCAGCACCGCGCTGGATTGCACCTGCAGGCTGTAAACCGGGGCGCCGGCGATGATGCCATCATAATCATCCGGAAAACGCTGCGCTTCCATCAGCGCCATGCGGCCGCCGGTGGAGCAACCGTGGAAATAGGCGCGCTCCTGCGCTCGCCCATAATAGGCCTTGAGCAGCGCCTTGCCGCTCACCGTCATGCGATTGATCGCGCGATAGGCAAAGTCGGTCACCGCGTCCGGACTGCTCGTCCACGACATTTCCCACACTTCCGTGCCGGGATGGCCGCCATCGGTCTGCGCCGTCGCGTAATTCTGCTTGAGCCCCTCACTGGCCGCGGCGAGTGTCAGATTACCGGCCCAGCCGCCTCCGCCAAGACCGAGCAGCTTGCCGTTCCAGTGCACGGGCAAGCGATAGACCACGCCAATATTGGAGCCCTCCGTGGGGTGGAGCGTGCCCCTCACCTCGCAATAGGCCGGCAGGCCGCTATGCGCATCCGCATCGACATAAAGCGCCGTGACGTTCGCCCCATCGAACATCGCGCCGGTCACGGCCTCGCAGCGCGCGCCATCATCGCCCTGCGCCGCCGCCGGGGCCGCTGCCAAGCCGCCGCCCAATGCCGCCGATGCCAAAAGTCCGATGATTGTCGCTGTGCGCATGCTTCACTCCCGAATCCGTTCGGAGGACTGCTTAGCGTCCCGCGCCAAGAGCGAACAGACCGAAGCGCACCCCGGACGAAAAGGGGCCGCGCCGGGTCGCACCGGCGCGGGCCCGGTCAATCAGAAACGGATACCGAAGCCATAGAGAACGGTATCGCGATCCAGCTGGGCGCGGGCGCCGAACGTGCCGTCGCGATAGTCGAAATCCTTATAATCGGTGCGGACATATTCCAGCTTGGAATAGATATTGCGCCCCAGATCGACCTGCACCCCGGCGCCAAGATGATAACCGTCGAAATTGCCGCCGGCACGGAAATCATAGCTGGGGTCGACCGGATCACGGTAGCTCACCTTCAGCCGGCCGTTGGAATAGCCGCCCTTGGCATAGAGCAGCACATTGCCGCTCAGCATCGCACCCGCCCGCACGCCGGCCGAGAAATTGCGACCGGCCTTCAGACAGGCTTCGTCGCCGCCATAAACCTCGATGCATTCACCCGTGCTCGCACCGGTGATGCCACCATAGACGCCCACGAGGAAGTTGCCGGCCGGCACGTCAAAGCCGATTTCGCCGCCATAGGCGAAGCCATCCCGGCTATCCTTGCCCGATACGACACCGACCGAATCGCTCAGCAGCACGTCGACCGACTGATGGTCCCAGCCGATCTGGACGTCGGCGCGCAGGCCGGTCTGCGCCTGTGCGGCGGACGCCGAAGCGGTGATGAGCGCAACGAGCGCAAGCTTTTTGAACATTGGTCCTCCTAGGATGGTTCGTCCGTGATCCCCGCTCCCTAGGAAGGCGCCGTATAGAGATCGTTAACATTCCGGCACGGGCGGCAAGCGTTGCCGTCCATGGCGGAGCGAACGGCGCAGCGCCGGGCAATTTTCTCGCTATGAGGAAGGCGGCGTCCTGACAAAACCGGGGTGCCGCTTGCCTCAGCCGGCCCCCGCCGGGCCCTCGCCCAACAGCTTGAGCGCCCGTTCACGCAACCGGCCAAGGCCCGCCTCGTGGATTGCCGGCACCGCGCAGAGCAGGCCGGTCACGCTGGGATCGGGCTTGTTGAAGCGGATCGACTGGCCGAGCGCATCCGTCACCCGTGCGCCGGCCTCCTGCGCAATCAGCGCGGCGGCGGCAAGGTCCCATTCCGCGCCGCGCCGCAGGCCCGCCACCAGATCCGCCTCATTGGCCGCCACCATCGCCATGCGCAGCGCAATGCTGTTGGGCTTGTCGACCACCGTATAGGCCACATCGATGCCGCGCAGATTGTCGATCGGCACGCGCGCCCCGGCCAATGTGGTGCGGCCGCCCACTTCCAGTCGCGCGCCATTGCGCCAGGCGCCGCCGCCGCGCGTCGCCCACCAGCGCTCGCCGCGCGCCGGCGCGATCAGCACGCCGATGATCGCCGCGCCATCCTCGACCAGCCCGATGGAAACCGCCCAACCCGGCCGCCCGCGCACGAAATCGCGGGTGCCGTCGATCGGATCGACCACCCATGCCAGGCGCGCATCGCTGCGCCCCGGCGTCTCGCCACTTTCCTCGGAGAGCCAGGCCGCCTCGGGCAGCAGCGCGCCCAGTTGTTCGCGCAGCAGGGCGTCGACCAGCAGGTCCGCATCGCTCACCAGTTCGCCGGGGCTTTTTTCCCATTGATTGTCATGGGCGCGGCCCGGCGCCCAATGCGCCATGGCCAGCTCGCCGGCCATGGCGGCAATCGTCAGGATGGGCTGGAGGAGGCGCTCATTCGCCGGCAATGGTCATCCCGTCGATGCGCAGGGTCGGCACATTGATGGCGTAACGGAACGCCAGATCGTCCGCCGCGATGAGCCGTGCCAGCATGTCGCGCAAATTGCCGGCGATGGTGATTTCCGCCACGGCATGCGTCACCGAGCCATTCTCGATGAGATAGCCTGATGCGCCCCGGCTATAATCGCCGGTCACCGGATTGACGCCATGGCCGATCAACTCGGTCACATAGAGGCCGCGCATCACATCCGCCATCAGCTCGCGCGGGGTCGCGCTGCCGCCTTCCAGATGGACATTGCTGGCACCCGCGCCAGGCGATCCGCCCCCGCCGCGCGTGGCATGGCCGGTTGGCGCCAGGCCGAGCTGGCGGGCCGAGGCGCTGTCGAGCAGCCAGCCCATCAGCACGCCGTCATCTACCAGCCGCATTTTCGCGGTGGGCAGGCCTTCCCCGTCAAACGGCCGCGAGCGCAGGCCGCGCAGGCGATGGGGATCATCGACGATGCTGAGGCCGGCGGGCAGGATGCGCTGCCCCTTGGCGTCCAGCAGGAAGCTCGCCTTGCGGGTGATCGCCGGACCGGTGATCGCGCCGATCAGCGGACCGACGAGGCTGTTGCCCACGCGCGGATCGAAGATCACCGACATGGTGCCGCTGGCGATGCGGCTGGGATTGAGTCGGGCGACCGCGCGCGCGCCGGCCCGCGCGCCGACCGCGTCCGGCGTCTCGAGATCTGCCCGACGGCGCACGACATGGCTGGCATGATCGCGCTGCATGCCCGCGCCCTCGCCAGCGATGACGCTCGCCCAGATGCTGTGCTGCGTGCCGGCATAGGCACCCGCAAAACCATGACTGGTGGCCAGCGCCATCTGCGCCCGGCCGAAGCTGGCGCCGCCGCCCTCGCTGTTGGTCACGCCGGTGACGCCGCGCGCCGCTTCCTCGATTTCGAGCGCGCTGGCCCGCAACTCGGCGGGGTCTGGCTCCTCGTCATCGGCGATATCGAGCGCGGGGAATTTCTTGCGCATCAGCCGGTCCTCGGGCGCGAGCCCGGCATAGGCATCCTCCGGCGCTTCCTTCGCCATGGCCAGCGCCCGCTCGACCAGGGTCGCCAGCGTGGCTGGTGCCATATCGGACGAGGACACGCTGGCCGAGCGCTGACCGACGAACACGCGCAGACCGACATGCTCGGATTCGGAGCGCTCGACATCCTCCAGCTCGCCCAGCCGCACGCTCACACCGGCGGAAGCATCACAACCATAGACGGCATCGGCCGCATCCGCGCCGGCCCGGCGCGCCGCGTCAGCCAGCGATTGGGCGCGATCGAGAGCGTCATTGAGGCTGAGCATGAGTCAGAAAATCCCGGCAGTCCAAAGGATAGAAGGGGCGCTGTAGCCATTGCCCCGAGTCGACGCAATGCGTGCGCCGATCACCTCATCAGCCGCATCGCAGCGCCCGCCTGAATTGTCGCGCGGGTGAAACCGCCAACGACCCGTGCGGGCCCGAAACCCGCGCCGCGCCCTCAATCGCCCAGCCAGTCCCGCAACATCACATGCGCGACCGCGACCGGCGGCGGCGCGAGAAAGCGTGCGCCGTCCTCGCCGGCCAATGCGGCGCGCACCTCGTCGCGGCTGACCCACATCGCCTCGGGCACCTCCTCGACATCCAGCGTCAGCGCATCGCCCAGCGCCTGCGCCTTGCAGGCGATCATGAGCTGCGAGGGAAAGGGCCATGGCTGGCTCATCAGATATTCCACCCGGCCGACGCGGATGCCGGCCTCTTCCCACAGCTCGCGGCGCACCGCTTCCTCGAAGCTTTCGCCCGGCTCGACGAAGCCCGCCAGCGCGGAGAAGCGCCCCGGCGGAAAGCGCACCCCCCGGCCGACCAGCACCTTGCCCTCATATTCGGCGAGCATGATGACGACCGGATCGGTGCGCGGAAAATGCTCGGCCTGACAGGTGCCGCACTGGCGCGCCCAGCCGGCCTTGGCGGGATAGGTCGGCGCGCCGCAGCGGGCACAGAAGGGATGGCGGTCATGCCAGTCGACGAGGCTGCGCGCGCCGCCATACAGCGCGGCCTCCTCCGGCGTGAGCAAGGGCACGATCTGCCAGACTTTGGGCGGAGACCCCGGCGGCGGGGTGGGCGACGCCTCGCCCGATGCCGCGATATGGAGCGAGACGAAAACTGGCGCGCCATCCGCCCGCAAGCCGAGCAAGGCATGGTCGGCCAGCGCGGCATCGGCAGGCACGGGCGTGGCGGCGAGTTGCCCTGCGTCCGTCGGCAGCGGATCGAGCCCATCGAGCCGGATGACCCGCGCGCGCGGATCGCTCCATGCCGCCGCCAGCCGCTCCGGGTGAACGCGCAACTGATCGGCGCGATCGAGCGTGCCGCCGGTGAAGGTGATCTGATCGGCTGCTCGCATGCTGCTTCGGTTCATCCCGTCTCGCCTTGCGCCGTCCGGACAGCTCGCGCGACATGCGCGAACAGCGTCGGCAGCCCCGCCTCGTCCAGCCGGTCGAGCGGCCACCACTGGCCCTCGCCAAGAGCGCTGGCAAGGCTCTGCGGTGCAGGCGGATGCTCCAGTTGCAACCGCGCGATCCGTAGCTCCAGCGCAAAATGGGTGAACACATGCCGCACGGTGCCGGTGATCGCCCGCCAGTCACCGGGCAGCGGCGGAGGGGATACGGGGACGCCGCCCTCCACCCAGTCGCCGGTCGGCACGCCGAGCATGCCGCCGAGCAGGCCGCGCTCGGGCCGGGTGACCAGCCACACCGCGCCTGCCCACTCGACCCACCATGCCGCGCCGCTGCGCTCGGGCCGGGCTTTTCTGGGCGTCTTGACCGGGAAGCGGCCGGGGTCATCCGTCGCCTGCGCCGCGCAGCCGCTGCGCAGCGGGCAGGTGAGGCAGGCCGGCCGCGTCGGCGTGCAGATGGTGGCGCCAAGGTCCATCATCGCCTGCGCGAAATCCCCCGCGTCCCGCTCCGGCGTGATGCTGTCCGTCAGGACGCGCAGTTCCGGCTTGGCGGCGGGCAGCGGCGTCTCGACTGCAAACAGCCGGCTCACCACCCGCTCGACATTGCCGTCAACGACCACCGCACGCTGGCCGAACGCAATGGCGGCGATGGCCGCGGCCGTATAGGCACCAATGCCCGGCAGCGCGCGCAGCCCGGCTTCGTCCTCGGGAAATCGCCCGCCCAACTCCCCCGCCACATGCCGCGCGCACGCCAGCAAATTGCGCGCCCGGGCATAATAGCCAAGCCCGGCCCAGGCGGCCATCAGCGCGGCATCATCCGCCGCCGCCAGTGCTTCCACCGTGGGCCAGCGCGCCAGAAACCGCTCATAATAAGGGATGACCGCCGCCACCGTCGTCTGTTGCAGCATGATCTCGGACAGCCACACGCGATAGGGTGCGGGCGGCGGCGTGCCGGGCGGGCTGCGCCACGGCAGGCGGCGGGCATGGGCGCGATAATGCGCCAGCAAGGCAAGCGCCACCGCGCCATCCGGCATGGCTGCTTGCGGCATGGGCATGATTAATCCGTCGACGGGCATGGCCTGCCTATGGCATGGACCGAGGCATGACAAAACCCGTGGAGAGCAAGGCGTCGGACAAGCCTGAGCGCAAGCCGCGCGCCGCCAAGGCTGCGCCGGCGATTCGCGAACGGCCACGCGGCGGCCCGGCCCGCGCGATCGTAGACCTGATGCCGGACATCGGCCGCGCGGCTTTCCGCAAGTTCGGCTTCATCCAGTCGAGCATTGTCACGCGCTGGGCGGAGATTGTCGGCCAGCGCTATGCCGCGCTCACCAGCCCCGAATCGATCCGCTTCCCGACCGGGCGACGCTCCGGCGGCACGCTGCAACTCACGGTCGGCGGCGGTCACGCACCGATGGTGCAACATCTCATCCCGGAGATTATCGAGCGGGTGAACCGCTTTTTCGGCTATGAGGCCGTCTCGCGCGTTGCGATCAAGCAGGGCATGGTGCAGCCGATCGAGCCGGTGCGCCGTCCCCCGCCCGTCATGCTGCGCCCCATCCCGCAGGAACTGGGCGAGGGCCTGCGCGAAGTGAGCGATCCGGAACTGCGCACCGTGCTCGAATCCATGGCGCGCGGGCTTGCCAAGCCAGCCCGGCTGCCCCGGATCAGCTAGCGGCGCGCGGCCCGGCCATGACCTCATCCCGCCCCGCGCCCGCAACGCCCGCCCTGCGCCCGAATGTCGGGTGCCCGGCGCGCGTCGGGCGGCGCCTTCGCGCTGCGCCACCACCCCGTTTCCGCTCCTCTATCCCCGAAAGAGCCCGACCGATGCTGCGCCGCCTTCTTGCCTGCCTTGCCGCCTTCACCCTGTTCACGCTGGCCACGGCGGCGCCCGCCCAATCCGGCCGCGACTGGAGCAAGACCATCACGCTCGGCGACAATGGCGCGTTCATTCTCGGCAATCCGGCGGCCAGGACAAAGCTGGTCGAATATCTGAGCTACACCTGCCCGCATTGCGCGCATTTCGCGGCGGAAGCGACGCCTTCGCTCAAGGCGGACTGGATCAGGCAGGGCACGCTCAGCCTCGAACTGCGCAATTTCGTGCGCGATCCGTTCGACCTCACCGCCGCCATCCTCGCCCGCTGCGGCGGGGCCGCCCATTTCCTCGCCAATCATGAGGCGCTGTTCGCCAATCATGACGCATGGATCAAGCAGGCCGACATCTATGCCCGCGCGCAGGAAGGCCAGCCCAAGCGCGAGCAGGCCGAACAGGTCGCTGATATTGCCGACAAGACCGGGCTCATCGCTCTGCTCGCCAAACACGGCGTCACGCCCGCCGCGCAGCGCAAATGCCTGGCGGACAAGGCCATGCTCTCGCAAGTGCTGAACCTCACTGCCAGTGCGTGGGATACCAAGGAGTTCAGCGGCACGCCCTTCTTCATTCTCGACGGTAAGCCGCTCGCCGACGTGCATGACTGGGCGCGCCTCAAGGCGCTCCTCCCCGCCACCGGCAAGTGAGCGCTCGCTCCGCCATTGCAGAGGCTGCCCCCGCATCCTAAACCAGCGGCCCGATCATCGTTCCGCCGCACCCTGACGAGGCCTGACACGACATGAAACCAATCGCTTACGCCCCTCTCGCTTTCGCCCTGCTGGCGCTCGCCGCCTGCGGCAAGCAGGATGGCGCCAGCAACGGCGCAGGCAGCACCGCCGCGGTCGCCGGCGCTGAAGCCCCCGCCGGCAAGAGCTGGACGGACATCGTCGAGGAAACGCCGGAAGGCGGCTTCCGCATGGGCAACCCGAATGCGCCGATCAAGATCGTCGAATTCGGCTCCTACACCTGCCCGCATTGCCGCGATTTCACCGAAGCCGCGCATGAGCCGCTCGAGCGCGACTATGTGAAGAGCGGCAAGGTCAGCTTTGAATATCGCAATTTCGTCCGCGACCCGCTGGATATGGCTGTGGCGCTCATCACGCGCTGTGGGGGGCCGGAGCCGTTCTTCCCGCTCAATCTGCAATTCTTCCTCAATCAGGAAGCGATGATCACGCACATCCAGGGCAGCGGCGAGGGCTCCTATCAGGCCGCGTTGTCCGCCGGCCCGACCGAGCGGTTCGTCAAGCTGGCCGAGCTGGCCGGGCTGATCGAATATGCCAAGCAGCGCGGCCTGCCGGAAGACAAGGTGCGCGCCTGCCTCGCCGACCCCAAGGCGCCCGAAATGCTCGCCGCCGCCGTAGAGCGGGACAGCAAGCAATATCAGATCGCCGGCACGCCCTCGGTCGTCATGAACGGCAAGCTGCTCGACAATGTCGCGACGTGGGATTCGCTGGCCAAGCATCTCAAAGACGCCGGGGCCTGATTGACCCCGGGGGGGCCGATCACCACCTTATGGGGCAGGCCTCGCCGCCTGCCCCCGGCGCGCGGCTGAGCCATGGAGATCCGCCGCCTCAAGCTGACCGGCTTCAAAAGCTTCGTCGAACCCACCGAACTGCGCATCGAGCCGGGGCTGACCGGCATTGTCGGCCCCAATGGCTGTGGCAAGTCCAACCTGCTGGAAGCGATCCGCTGGGTGATGGGCGAATCCAGCCCCAAATCGATGCGCGGCGGGGGCATGGACGATGTGATCTTCGCTGGCACCGCGACCCGCCCGGCGCGCGATTTCGCGGAGGTGAGCCTGCTTGCCATGCAGCCGCCGGGCATGCCGATCCCGGCCATCGAGCTGGGCGCGGATGGCGAGATGGAAGTGGTGCGCCGTATCGAGCGCGGCGCGGGCAGCGCCTACCGCGCCAACGGCCGCGACGTGCGCGCGAAGGATGTCGCGCTGGTGTTTGCGGACGCCGCCACCGGGCCGCATAGCCCGGCGCTGGTCAGTCAGGGCAAGATCGCCGCCGTCATCGCCGCCAAGCCGACCGAGCGCCGCGCCATGCTGGAGGAAGCAGCAGGCATTGCCGGCCTGCATGTGCGCCGCAAGGACGCCGAGCAGAAATTGCGGGCCAGCGCCGCCAACCTCGCCCGGCTCGACGACATCCTCGCGGAGATGGATAGCCGCGCCGCCGCCCTGCGCCGGCAGGCCCGCGCCGCCGAGCGCTACACCGAACTCAGTGAACGCATCCTGCTGGCGGAGGGCCGCGCCATCTTCGCCCGCTACCGGGAGGCCGCGACGGCCGCCGACCGCGCCGCGCGCGAGGCCGAGACCGCGGAGGCCAGCGTGCGCGCCGCACAGGAAGCGCAGCTCGGCGCGGCGGCCATCAATCAACAGGCGATCGAACAACTCGCCACCGCCCGCGCCGCCGCGACCAGCGCCCGCGAGGCGGCGGCCGAGGCGCGGTTCAACCTCGAACGGCTGGCGGCGGAACGCGATGGCCATATCCGCCGTATCGCGGAGCTGGACGGCCAGCTAGGCCGCATGAGCGAGGATCAGGCCCGCGAGGGCGCGCTGGCCATCGACGCTGCCGATGCGATCGAACGGTTGCAGGCGGAAGAGACGATGCTCGCCGCGCGGCTCAAGGATGCCAGGGCGCTGCTGCCCGGCTTCGCCACCCGGCTTGCCGAAGCGGAACGCGCGAGCCGAGACAGCGAGGTCGCGCTGGCGCAGGCCATGGCCCGCCTTGCCGGCGAACAGGCCGAGCGCCGCGTCGCGCAGGCCGCGCTGGGGGCCGCGCGACAGACGCTCGCCCGCGCGCAGGCAGAAACCGAGCGGATCGCCACTGCCCTTGCGGCGCTCCCGGACGCCGCCCCGCTCACCGCGCGTCAGGCCGCTGCCGAGGCCGCGCGCACCGCCGCGCTGGACGCCCGCGGCGCGGCTGAAACCCGCATCGCCGCCGCCCAGCAAGCGCGGGAAACCCAGACCGAAGCCGTCGCCACCCAACAGCGCCTCCTCGCCACCGCTCGCGCCACCGCCGCCGCGCTGGAGAGCGAAGCCCGCGCACTCGCCAAGGGCATTGAGCGGCCCGATGGCGACCATCGCGCCATCGATGCCTTGCGCGTGGAACCGGGCTATGAGCGCGCGCTCGCCGCCGCGCTGGGCGATGATCTTCACGCTGGCATCGGCGAAAGCGGCGGCGCGCGATGGGGCGGGGCAGACCCGCTGCCCGGCGACCCGCCTCTCCCGCAGGACTGCGAGCCGCTTGCCGCCAGGGTGGAGGCGCCGCCCGCGCTCGCCCGTCGCCTCGCGCAGATTGCCGTTGCGGCCGTGGATGCCGGTCAGCCCCTACAGGTCGGCCAGCGCCTCGTCACGCCGGATGGCCGGATGCGCCGCTGGGATGGCTTCATCGTCACGGAAGGTGGCGCCGCGGCGGCCGAACGGCTGATCCGCATCAACCGCCTGCAAGCCATCGCCGCCGAGCGCCCCGCCATCCTCGCGGCGGTGGCGGACGCCGAGGCGGCGCTGGCCACCGCCCAGGCCGCGCTGACGCAGGCCAATGACGAGGATCGCGCCGCCCGCGCCGCCGCCACCGCTGCCGACGAGGCCCAGCGCGCCGCCGAGCGGACGCTGGCCGACATCGCCGGAAACCTGGAGCGTCTTGCCCACCGCCGCGCCGATCTCGACCGCAATGCCGCTCTCGCCGCCACCGATCATGCCGCCGCCGGACAAGCCATGGCCAGCGCACAGGCCGCCCATGATGCGCTGCCAGAGGGCGCGGACACGGCTGACGAGGTTGAGCGCTTCAAGACCGCGGCGGCGGACTGCCGCGCCGCGATCGGCCGTATCCAGACCGAACAGGCAATGGCGCAGCGCGCGCTAGCGGTGGATGAGGATCGCGTCAAAAGCATCCGCGCCGAGGTGGCCGGCTGGCGCGCCCGTGCCGGCGACGCCGCCCGGCGCATCGCCGACATGAAGGAACGGACTGAAGCGCTCACGGTCGATCTCGCCCTTCTGCGCGGCCGGCCGGATGCGCTCGCCGCCGAACTGGAGACGCTCGCCGCCACCGCGCAGGCCGACGCCGATCGGGCCCGACAGACCCAGACCGATGAGGCCGCCGCGCAGGCCGCCCTCACCATCGCCGAAACGACGCTTGCGACCGCCAATGAAGCTTTCTCGGCCGCCCGCGAGGCCCGCGCCGGCGCGCTCGCCCGCGCCGAGCATGCCGTCGCCCGCCGCAAGGAGGTCGGCCAGCATTGCGGCGAGCGCTTCGCCTGCCCGCCTCCCGTGCTGCCCGGCAAGCTCGGCTTCGAGAGCGACGATGTCGGCCCCGCGCAGGACGAACAAGCCCACCATGACAAGCTGGCGCTGGACCGCGAACGGCTCGGCCCGGTCAATCTCGTCGCCGCGAGCGAACTGGCCGAACTGGAAGGGACGCAAGCCCGCAGCCGCGCCGAGAGCGAGGAGCTTGCCCAGGCGATCAACCAGCTGCGCGGTTCCATCGGCCATCTCAACCGGGAGGGCCGCGCCCGCCTGGTTGCCGCATTCGAAGCCGTGAATGGCCATTTCCAGCGCCTGTTCACCACCTTGTTCGAGGGCGGTCACGCGCATCTCGAACTGGTCGAGAGCGACGATCCGCTGGAGGCCGGCCTCGAGATCATGGCCCAGCCGCCGGGCAAGCGCCTCACGACGCTCACCCTGCTCTCCGGCGGCGAACAGGCGCTCACCGCCACCGCGCTCATCTTCGGCCTGTTTCTTACCAATCCGGCGCCGATCTGCGTGCTGGACGAGGTGGACGCGCCGCTGGACGACGCCAATGTCGAGCGCTTTTGCGATTTGCTGGAGCGCATGGTCGCCGATACGCAGACCCGCTACCTCATCGTCACCCATAATGCCGTGACGATGAGCCGCATGCACCGCCTGTTCGGCGTCACCATGGTCGAACAGGGGGTCAGCCGCCTCGTCTCGGTCGACCTGCAGGGCGCGGAGACTCTGCTGGCGGCCGAGTGACGGCGCCGGCGGTCAGCGGACGTTGAGACCCAGTTCCGCCAGCAATTGCCCGGCCTGTTCCTTGGAGATCGTCGCACCGCGAAACCGCGCGGCGGCGATCAGGCGCAGGCCGCCAAGGTCCGCCCCGCGCAAGTCCGCCCCCTCGAAACGGCAGTCCGCCATATTGGCGTCACGCAAGCTGCACCCATCAAAAACAGCGGCGCGGAAATCGCATTTGTGCAGATCGGCCTGACTGAAATCGACCTTGTGCAGCCGTTGCCGATGAAAGGAATAGCCGGGCAGCTTGGCGTTGATCAGCAAGGTTTCATCGAAGCCGACATCCATCGCCCGCGCTTCCGACAAGTCGGCCCCGGTCAATTTGCATCCGCGAAATTGGGCCGATGCCAGCCTCGCACGGCGAAACAGCGCATTGTTGAAATCGCTCGCCGCAAAGACCGCCTCGGTAAGATCCGCGCCCTGAAAGTCTGCGAACCCGCCCCGGCAGGATTGCCATTGCGTGCCATCGAGCCGCGCGCCGCCGAACCGTGTCCGCCGCATGGAACATCCGTGGAATCTCCAGCCGGTCAGATTGAGATTGGACAGATCGGCCTCATCGCAATCACAGTCGATCAGCCAGCCCGAAGCCGGTTGCGCCACGAGCGTGCTGAGCGCATCCCGGCTCAATATCTGGTTCCGGATCACCGGGCCCGCAAAGCTATCGTCCGTCATGCCGCCTCATAGCGCGGGCAGGGGCCTAATCACAGGGAGCGCACCGCCGGCCGCCGATCGCAAGGCGGCGCCGGCGAATGCCGCCCCGTCGATCAGTGCGGTGCCTTGTCCGTATCCACCTTCTCCACCCATTCAGGGTAGAAGGTCGGCTCGCGGGTGGACCAGCCGACGGCCGTGGCGGCCGCTTCGCTGATCGACTGGAGCAGCGCACGACGACGCTCCGGGTGGATATGTGGCAGGCTGGCGGCGGCACAGAAACTGCCCGGCAGCCATGGCCGCGCACTGGCGCCGATCAGCCGCTCGTAGAGAAAGCGGTAGGACTGGAAGCTCTCCAGCCGGTTCTGGCTGAGATCGAACGCGGAGACGGTGACCAGCGGCGCCAGGAACGGCTCCACCTGATCAAGCCCGCTATCGTCCGGCACCAGCGTCTTGATCGCATCGAGCCGGCCGTAGATGCGCGTCTGCGCACGGATGCTCGCTTCCTCCACGACATCGCGGCTCCATGTTTCCATAGGCGTGCCGCGCTGGAAGGCGATGTCGAGAGATCGGCGGATATAGCGCTGCGTCGCGGCGGGAAAGGATGCGAATTCGCGCAACTCCGCGAGCGTGATGACGCCGTCATTCGGCCTGGCATGCTGACCCATGATTGCCTCCATCTTTCCTGTGGCAAGCGGACAGTGCGCCCCGCCAGGTTAGCCGGCGGTTAAGCGTCCGTTGTGCCACGTTCACAAGGAATCAGATTTCCTTGTGCGTCGCAACGAAAAACCGCGTCAGATAACGCCGACGCAGCATAAAGCAGAGCCCACCATGCCAAAAAAGCCACATTATTATTGGAAATAACAGCCATGCAAAAAAGCAGAGCGCGCCATATTGCGCCGCAATATCATGCGCAGCTATGCGTTAGTTGTTCGTCCATCCCAGCCTAGCGCCTGCCCGCACGATCACAAGAGGCACCGCGCACCGTGCCAATCGACCCCGATCTGGGCGAGTTGCCTGGCCCGGCAGGCGGCACCAGGCAACCATCATCCTGTCAGCGCCGGGCGTGCGAGCGGCCTTCCCGCTCGGCCGCTGCCAGCGCCTCCGCCTCGCTGCCGGACAGGGCGCGCTTGGCCGCTTCGGCCTCCTTGTGCACGGCGGCCTTGTCCTTCGCATGCTTGCTGGTCTCGGCATCATAGGCGCGCGCGGCCTCATAATTGCCTTCACCTTGCACTTTGGGCTTGTCGCTCATCGCGAATACTCCTCTCGCTCCGTCTCCATGAGACCAGAACGCAGCGTCGCGGCACCGGTTCCGGGCAACGCTTCGCTCGCCCCGACGGCATGAGGGGAGTTTTGGAGACCAGCCCCGGCTGCCCGGCCGGCTGCCGACAATCATGGCCGGCGCGCCGGATTCGGAAGCCGGCCGGGCCGTGGCTCCGGCGTGGTCGGCCAGCGGGCATCGGGGACGCCGGACGTCCGCCTTTTCAGCAAGATCGGCAAGAACGACCCCGCTCCCCGCCGGCCCTGCGGCACCGTGGCGGCGCCTCGGCCGTGCGTGAGATCAGGCCGCCTCGACCGGCTTGATCGCCGGGGCCTGTTTGAACAGCTCGCCAAACGGATCGTCGTCGACGTCCGGCGCCGGCGCTTCGCGCACGGTGGCGCGGCGCATATCGCGGCGCTCGTTCCAGTCGAACAGACCACCCTTGTGATAACTGGCGAGATTGTCCCAGATCACCATATCGCCGACCGCATAGTCGATCGACATCACATAGGGGTCCTGTGTCGCAAAATCGTTGAGATAGTCGATCAGTTCGCGGCTTTCCTCCCAGCTCCAGCCCACCACGCGGTAGCAGTGCGCGCCGAGATAAAGTCCCTTGCGACCCGAGCCGGCATGGACATGCACCATCTTGTGGACCGGCCGGTGCCGCTCCTCGATCTGCTCGCGCGTGATGTCCGCGCCGCCCTGCTTGCGCGACCACCAGAGGCTGTGCTCGCATTCGAGATTGTCGATCTTGTCCTTGATGGCCTGCGGCAGGTCATCATAGGCCGAGCGCGTATCGGCAAACCAGGTCGGTCCGCCAGTGCTGGGCACCTCGACCGCGCGGAGCATCGAATAGGATGTGCGCAGATCCATGAAGCTGCTGTCCGTGTGCCAGATCTGGTCGCCCTTGCGATAGGTCGTCGCCTGCGGGCTCCAGTTGATCTCGCCATTGGCATCGAGATTGCCGGCGTTGAACAGGAAGATACGCGGCCGTCCGTCGCGGGGCGGCAGGCTCTCGAGATGGCCGAAATTACGCGCGAACGCGATCTGGCTCTCATCATCCAGCCCGGTGTTGCGATAGACGGTGACGCCCCATTTATCCTGCTGGGCGATGATATCCCGGATCGTCGCCGCATCCAGCGGCTTGCTGATGTCCACTCCGAAAATTTCCGCCCCGAAACGGGGAAGAATGGGAGTCGCAGTTATGGTCATGAACAATCTCCTATCACAGTAGATATTCTACCAATAACCATTGCAAAAATCAAGAGTTGCCAGTCCCGACGACGATTATGCGGCGCGCATCAGGGCACGCCCCGGCATCGGCATCGCTCGCCTTGCGACCGCGCCGATGCCGGGGAACCCCAGATCCTGCCCTGAAAGACCGCTCGCCGACTGACGAGCGGTTCGACTATGGCTGCTGTGGCTGCGCGCACTGGCTGACGTCGCCCGCATTACATGCGGCAACGGCAGCCTCCCAGCGCGCGTGATCGTCAGCCGCTTTCTGCCGGGTTGCGGCAATATCGGCATCGCGAGCGGCCACGGCATCGCGATAGGCAGCTTCCTTCGCGGCCTGCTCCTCTGCGATGGCCGCCTTCTGCGCCTGATAGTCGGCGATTTGCTGCGCGGCGAACTTGGCCTGCGCCTCGTTAAGCGCGCGGCGTTCGGCCTGCGTCTCGGGCGGGTCCTCCGCCAATGCGCTCACAGAGGCCCCGGCGATGGCCGCGACCAGAAACCCGACCTTTGCCCATGAACCAATATGCATGCCCGTTCCTCCTTATTCCATGCGCCACATGGCATCTGCCTTCGCAGGACGCCGGCCCATATTTGTGCCAGGTCACTGTGGCTCTAATCGCCTCTCCGGCCGCCATCCATGACATTGATCAAAATCCCGCACGCGCCGTCCGGTTCCCCCTGCGTCGTTCCCCCTCGTATCCGGTGGTGCGCGTTCCTATGTTGCGCTCTGGATTCCCCGCAGGAACAGAGATAGAACGCAGCGCATGAGTCTTACCACCCTTTCCGTGCGCGGCGCGCGCGAGCATAACCTCAAGGGCATCGACGTCGACCTGCCGCGGGACCGGCTTATCGTCATCACCGGCCTCTCGGGCTCCGGCAAATCCTCCCTCGCCTTCGACACCATCTATGCCGAGGGGCAGCGGCGCTATGTCGAGAGCCTCTCGGCCTATGCCCGCCAGTTCCTCGAAATGATGCAGAAGCCGGACGTCGAGCATATTGACGGGCTCTCCCCGGCCATCTCGATCGAGCAGAAGACGACCAGCCGTAACCCGCGCTCCACCGTGGCGACCGTCACCGAGATATACGATTATATGCGCCTGCTCTGGGCACGCGTCGGCATCCCCTATTCGCCCGCCACGGGCCTGCCGATCAGCGCGCAGACGGTCAGCCAGATGGTCGACCGGGTGCTAGCACTGCCGGAGGGCACCCGTGCCTATCTGCTCGCGCCGGTCGTCCGCGGCCGCAAGGGCGAATATCGCAAGGAATTGGCCGAGTGGCAGCGCAGCGGCTTCACCCGCGTGCGCATCGACGGGGACTATTACCCGATCGAGGAAGCCCCCGCGCTCGACAAGAAATACAAACATGACATCGAGGTGGTGGTCGACCGCGTCATCGTCCGCGCGGACATCGCGCAGCGCCTCGCCGAGAGCTTCGAGACCGCGCTCAAGCTGGCGGATGGCCTCGCCTATGTCGATCTCGCCGAGGGTGTCGTCCCCGGCCGCGAGGACGAGGCGAGCGACGGCGGCGCGATGAAGGGCACCGGCATCCCCGCCAACCGCATCATCTTCTCGGAAAAATTCGCCTGTCCCGTCTCCGGCTTCACCATCGCCGAGATCGCGCCGCGGCTGTTCTCGTTCAACGCCCCGCAAGGCGCCTGCCCGGCCTGCGACGGCCTGGGCGAGAAATTGCTGTTCGACGAGCAGCTGGTCGTCCCCAATGAGGCGCTCACCCTCAAGAAGGGCGCGATCGTGCCATGGGCCAAGTCCAACCCGCCCTCGCCTTATTATATGCAGGTGCTGGCCAGCCTCGCGACGGAGTTCGGCTTCGATCTGGATACGCCCTGGCAGGATCTGCCCGGCGAGGTGCGGCTGATCATCCTGCACGGCACCGGTGGCAAACCGGTCACGCTGCGCTTCCAGGATGGCCGCAAAAGCTACGAAGTGAAGAAAGCCTTCGAGGGCGTGATCGGCAATCTCAACCGCCGCATGCTGCAGACGGACAGCGCCTGGATGCGCGAGGAACTGGGCAAATATCAGACCGCCCAACCGTGCGAGACCTGCCACGGCGCCCGGCTGAAGCCGGAGGCGCTGGCGGTCAAGGTCGCCGGCGACGATATCGCCACGCCCACCCGCATGTCCGTGGTGGCGGCGCTGGACTGGTTCAGCGCCCTGCCGGCCCAGCTCACCGACCAGCAGAACCAGATCGCCAGGGCCATCCTCAAGGAGATTATCGAGCGGCTCGGCTTCCTCAACAATGTCGGGCTGGATTATCTCAATCTGGATCGCACCTCCGGCACGCTGTCGGGCGGCGAGAGCCAGCGCATCCGCCTCGCCAGCCAGATCGGCTCGGGCCTTTCCGGCGTGCTCTATGTGCTGGACGAGCCGAGCATCGGCCTCCACCAGCGCGATAACGACATGCTGCTCGTCACCCTCAAGCGGCTGCGCGATCTGGGCAACACCGTCATCGTCGTCGAGCATGATGAGGATGCGATCCGCTCGGCCGATCATATCGTGGACATGGGACCCGGCGCCGGCGTCCATGGCGGCGAGATCGTCGCGCAAGGCACGCTGGCGGACATCCTCGCCACCAGCGGCTCACTCACCGCCGATTATCTCAATGGCACGCGGGAAATCCCCGTGCCGGCCAAGCGCCGCAAGGGCAATGGCAAGAAGCTTACGCTCACCAATGCCCGCGCGAACAATCTGAAGGGCGTCACCGCGTCCATCCCGCTCGGCACCTTCACCTGCATCACCGGCGTCTCCGGCTCGGGCAAGTCGAGCTTCACCATCGACACGCTCTACGCCGCCGCCGCCCGCAGCCTCAACGGCGCGCGCATCGTCGCCGGCGCGCATGACAAGGTGGACGGGCTCCAGCATCTCGACAAGGTAATCGACATCGACCAGTCGCCCATCGGACGCACGCCGCGCTCCAACCCGGCAACCTATACCGGCGCCTTCACCAACATCCGCGACTGGTTCGCCGGCCTGCCCGAATCGCAGGCGCGCGGCTACAAGCCCGGCCGCTTCTCCTTCAACGTGAAGGGCGGCCGCTGCGAGGCCTGCTCGGGCGACGGCCTCATCAAGATCGAGATGCACTTCCTGCCGGACGTCTACGTCACCTGCGAGGAGTGCGGCGGCAAGCGCTACAACCGCGAGACGCTGGAGGTGAAGTTCAAGGGCTACAGCATCGCCGACGTGCTGGACATGACGGTGGAAGACGCCGTCGAATTCTTCAAGGCGGTGCCGCCGATCCGCGACAAGATGGCCATGCTTGCGGAAGTCGGCCTGGGTTATGTCAAGGTCGGCCAGCAGGCGACGACCCTCTCGGGCGGCGAGGCGCAGCGCGTCAAGCTGGCCAAGGAGCTCTCTCGCCGGGCCACCGGCAACACCCTGTATATTCTCGACGAGCCGACTACCGGCCTCCATTTCGAGGATGTCCGCAAGCTGCTGGAAGTGCTCCACGCCCTGGTCGAGCATGGCAACAGCGTGGTTGTCATCGAGCATAATCTCGACGTCATCAAGACAGCGGACTATCTCATCGATCTTGGGCCGGAAGGCGGCATCAAGGGCGGCGAAATCGTCGCGACCGGCACGCCGGAGCAGGTGGTGAAGGAACAGCGCAGCTATACCGGGCATTATCTCGCGCCGTTGCTGGGCAAGAAGGCGCAGAGCGTGGCGGCGGAGTGAGGCAGGCACCCCGGCGCCGAAGCGCGATCATCGCGCGCTCCACGGTGCCGCATCAGCCCCGCCGCCGGGAGACGCATATGGTCCTGCAGGAGCAGGCGGGCGGCCGTTTTCCGACGCGCCGCCGCCCGGAAACCGCCAGCGCCGGGACGCAGCGGCAGCGTCGCTTGCAAGCCGCCACCGCCGCCGCCTCTTCTCTCATCGCGATCCGGCCCCATATGGGGTTTGCCCGGCTGGGTGGTCCCATCCGGTCCCAGAGGAGATTTGCGATGGTAAAACGCAGCGCATCGGCCCGCTATGACGGGCTGGGCAAGGCCGGCAAAGGCCATGTCTCGACCGAATCCGGCGTGCTTTCGGACAATCCCTATGACTTCAACACCCGCTTCGACAACGAGCCCGGCACCAATCCTGAGGAACTGATCGCGGCAGCCCATGCGAGCTGCTTCACCATGGCGCTCTCCTTCGCGCTGGCCAAGGCGGGCTATACGGATGGCACGCTGGAGACCGAAGCCGTGGTGACGCTGGAGCCGGATGGCGAGGGTTTCACCGTCACCCGCTCGGACCTGACGCTGACCGCCACCGTGGCGGATATCGGCGCGGACGAGTTCATCAAGATCGCGAGCGGGGCCAAGGCGAATTGCCCCATCTCCAAGCTGCTCAAGGCAGAGATCACGCTCGATTATACGCTGAGCTGAGCCTGGGCGCCGCGTTGGTGGACGCAACGCAGCCGGCAGCATGCGCGGAACGCAAGCGCAGATGGCGCGTTGAGCAAGGGGAAGGGCGGCCCTTGCGAGGCTGCCCGGCACGCCAACAGAAAGGCTCCACCATGCGCAAGACCTTGATCATCTCCCTCGCCGCGCTCACGGCCAGCCTGCCGCTTGCCGCCTGCGCAGACGGCTATGGCAACGATCGGCCGCGCTACGAACGGCCTCGCCACAATGCCAATCGCGGCCACTATCTCGGCGACAACGACCAGATCTACCGCGACAATCGTGGCCGTTATTACTGCAAGCGGGCGGATGGCTCGCGCGGCGCCATCGTCGGCGGCCTGGCCGGCGGTGTTCTTGGCAATGTCATCGCTCCCAATGGCAGCAAAACGCTGGGCACCATCCTTGGCGCCGCCGGCGGCGCGGTTGCGGGCCGACAGATTGACCGGAACAACGTCCGCTGCGAGTGAGGCGAGCCGGCATCGATCGCCGCGCACGACCGGCCTGGCTATACGTGCACGCCATGCCGGAACCGCGCGCCTTACCGCGCGTTGAACCGGCATCCCTTCACGACCAGGAAAGACCTATGTTCAGGACCCTCATCGTCGGCGCAGCCGCCGCTATCATTGGCGTCAAACTCAAGCGGGCCTACGATGCGGGCAAGCTTGATCCCTATATCGACCGCGCGAAAGCCGCCGCGCGGGATATCGGACAGGGCGACACCACCCCGCGCCGTCCATCGGCCGCGCCCGCGGCGAGCGACAAGGCACGGCCAAGCCCGCCCGATAATTCGTCGCGACCAGCCAGAGCCGCGCCATGGCCGGTGGACACGCGCGCGATGCCCGCAAACTGACGATCCCATAAGGCTCGGTGCGAGCTATCCCCGGCCCGTCAATTCGTCATCGCAGCCATTTGTCATGCGCCGGACACGCATCTGTCCGGGCGCGTGGCGCGGCGGGCATAGCAGCGACCGCCGCGCCCAAGCTCAACGCCGCTCGATCAGCCTTGTGAGCAGGTGCACGCGCTGCCTGCGCACAGCATCCAGGGCATCACCGCTCCCCTCACCACATTCGTCCTCCATGAGGTCGCGGATCTTGCCAAGCTCCGCTTCCGTCAGATGCTCGATGCCGATGAAATCATTGCGGGCCGCCTCCATCGCGCGGATCAGCTCATCCAGCTTCACCTGCATCGCGCTCGCATCGCGATTCTGGGCATTCTGAATGAGAAACACCATCATGAAGGTGACGATGGTGGTGCCGGTATTGATCACCAGTTGCCAGGTGTCGGACCAGTTGAACAGCGGCCCGCTCGCCAGCCAGACCACAACAAGCCCCGCCGCCAGCACGAACGCAGCAGGTTGGCCGGCCCAGATCGACATGCGGCTGGCGATGCGGGTAAAAAGACGATCCATGGGTGCGCCGCTCCGCCGGGCAAGTCCGTCCTGTCGCGGTCCTGCGCAGCAACGCGGACGATGCGACATCAGGCCCTGCCCGTCAATCGACCGCCGCGCCGGCCTTAATCGCTCAGGACGAAGGTGATCTTGAGGGCGACGCGCCACTCGGCGATCGTCCCGTCCTTCACAGTGGCATTGATGTCCTTCACCCAGACGCTCTCGATATGATCCAGCGTCTTCGCAGCGCGTGCGACGCCCTGCTTGACCGCATCCTCGATGCTGACGGTGGATGAGGCGATGACTTCCGTGATGCGGGCAACCGAGCTCATGGCGATGCTCCTCTCAGGTCATTGGCAGGCCGCATGGCCGGCCCGCGCAGTCTAACATGTCCACGCCACAGCGCCACTCCCGTGCGACGGCGTGACTGGCGCCGGGTGCCGTGCGCCGTTAGATAGAGGCCATGACAGCCCTCGCCCTCCCCCGCCGTAGCGGCCGCTTCGCGGCGCTCGCCCTGCTCATCATCGCCATCTCCGGCTGCACCACGCCCGAAACGCGGTTGCGCACCGGACTGATCGAGGCAGGCCTGAGCGCGCCGATGGCCGGCTGCATGGCCAAAGCCATGACCGACCGCCTCAGCACCGGCCAGCTGAGAAAACTCGGCGCACTCCACAGAGCGAGCAAGGTGGATTTGCGCGACATGTCCTATGCGGAGCTGACGCAGCAGGTGCGCGCGCTGGGCGACCCGGAGATTATCGCGGTGACGACATCTGCCGCCGTGCGCTGCACACTTGCGATCTGACGGGCGCATTTCGCAACTTTGCAAAGCCCCGCGCGGCGCGATGCGCTATGGCCGCGCCCAACGGCTCATATCGCAATTGAAAGGCGCAAGGCTCTCATGAATATTCACGAATATCAGGCCAAGGAACTGCTTGCCAAATTTGGCGCGCCCGTCCCCGCCGGCCATGCCGCGCTCACGGTCGAGGAAGCGGTCGAAGCGGCCAAGCGGCTCCCGGGCCCGCTCTATGTCGTCAAGGCGCAGATCCACGCCGGCGGCCGCGGCAAGGGCAAGTTCAAGGAACTCGGCCCGGACGCCAAGGGCGGCGTGCGCCTCGCCAAAACGCTGGATGAAGTGCGCGCGGCGGCGACCGACATGCTCGGCAACACGCTCGTCACCATCCAGACCGGCCCGGCCGGCAAGCAGGTCAATCGCCTCTACGTGACCGACGGCGTCGACATCGACAAGGAATTCTACCTTGCCCTGCTCGTCGACCGTAGCAGCGGCCGCGTCGCGCTCGTCGCCTCGACCGAAGGCGGCATGGATATCGAGGAAGTCGCGCATTCGACGCCCGAGAAGATCCACACCATCTCCGTCGATCCGGCCACCGGCTTCATGCCCCATCATGGCCGCCGCGTGGCTGCCGCGCTGGAACTGTCGGGCGATCTCGCCAAGCAGGCCGCCAAGGTGGCCGCATCGCTCTACAAGGCGTTTCTCGCCACGGATGCCAGCCAGATCGAGATCAACCCGCTCGCCATTGCCGGCGGCCAGATCCAGGTGCTGGACGCCAAGGTTGGCTTTGACGGCAACGCGCTGTTCCGTCACCCGGACCTGATGGCCCTGCGCGACGAGACCGAGGAAGAGCCGATGGAGCTGGAGGCGAGCAAGTACGACCTCGCCTATATCAAGCTGGATGGCGACATTGGCTGCATGGTGAACGGCGCCGGCCTCGCCATGGCGACGATGGATATCATCAAGCTCAACGGCATGTTCCCGGCCAACTTCCTCGACGTGGGCGGCGGCGCCTCCAAGGAGAAGGTGACCGAGGCGTTCAAGATCATCCTCTCCGACCCCGCCGTGAAGGGCATTCTCGTCAACATCTTCGGCGGCATCATGCGCTGTGACATCATTGCCGAGGGCATTGTCGCGGCTGCCAGGGAAGTGAACCTGTCCGTGCCGCTGGTCGTCCGTCTCGAGGGCACCAATGTGCAGCAGGGCAAGGACATTCTCGCCAGCTCGGGCCTCGACATCGTCCCCGCCGACGATCTGGGGGATGCGGCGAAGAAGATCGTGGCCGAAGTGAAGAAGGTCGCCTGATGAGCCTGCAGCCGGCCGCATCGATCCCCGCCGAGGGCGGGTGCCGGTGCGGTCGGCTACGCCTGCGCGTCACCGGCAAGCCACTGTTCACCGCCGCCTGCCACTGCCGGGGTTGCCAGAAAATGTCCGCGAGCGCCTTCTCGCTGACCAGCTGTTACGCCGCCGGCCAATTCGAGATCGTGACGGGTGAGCCGGTGATCGGCGGCCTCCACGGCGCCACGCGGCATTATTTCTGCCCGCATTGTCTGAGCTGGGCGTTCACCCGCCCCGAGGGCATGGAAGAGATCGTCAACCTGCGCACCATGATGCTGGACGATCCGCCCCGCGCGCCGCCTTTTCTCGAAACCTTCACGTCCGAAGCCCTGCCATGGGCGAAAACGGGCGCGACGCACAGCTTCGAGGCCTTCCCTCCCATGGAGCGTTTTCAGGCCCTGCTGGCCGAATTCGCGCAGGACAGGCCCGCCATTTGACGTTAACGTGAACGTCAATTATCCATCCATCCGGCAAGCAGGAGAGCGCCGATGAAGATCCTCGTCCCCGTGAAGCGGGTGCTCGATTATAATTTGAAACCGCGTGTGAAGGCGGACGGCAGCGGGATTGACCTCGCCAACGTCAAGCAGAGCATGAACCCGTT